>Ga0209386_1000018_pt1 | contig 101189 bp, 83 predicted proteins | sample NGEPertwo_FD_184510 | JGI IMG/M metagenome (GOLD analysis project Ga0209386, IMG submission 184510) | Arctic peat soil microbial communities from the Barrow Environmental Observatory site, Barrow, Alaska, USA - NGEE Permafrost154B-two... | ecosystem: Environmental > Terrestrial > Soil >...
GTCTTATACTTTTCTTTTAGAAAGAGTACAATATATTTCTGAGTTGTAAAATAATTTTTTAGCGTTCCCCACCTTAGGGTTTCTTTGCAGTTAGTATTGTGATAGTCGATCAGTTTGCATAAGGTCATGTCAGAAATGTCCAGACCTAAAAACTTATTTTTAATAGCTTCTGTTGTGATGACTTGTTTACTCAACACAAGATCCTGGTAGGCTTCGACCATCATCTTTCGAATTTGTTCCAGGTAAGAGTTTAATTGTTTATTCTCAATTGATGAAGGTTTAGCCATCCCTTTTCCGAAGTTCCAGCTTTCCATAGAAATTTTCCGCTTAATTGAGACTTCACTCCGTTTTGAATTTACGGTAATACGAGCATGGACTGGCGCTATACCATTGATAATCTAGTTTATACGAAGAATAAAATGAATTCCAAATGTTACTTTTTCCATGATGATTTCATTTTAAATTTTTATATACAAAAAAGGTTCACGGATTTTGAATTGATTTGGTCTCAAAATGAGTCAAAACGAATTAAAATAGATCAATCAATATGTCTGTAAAATATTGCAATACATGCAGTTATGTCGACATTCGTGAACCAAATATAAAAACTTAAAAAGGTCACCGGTTAGTTCACATACATACTGATTTAAATTGGGTTATATTGATATGATAAAAAAAAAACAGAAAAGCCACTAAATCAATGATTTGTGGCTTTTTGATTAGGTTTGGAACCCCATTTAGTCGGGGTGACAAGATTTGAACTTGCGACCCCTCGCCCCCCAGGCATAGAGTTTTACCCTTATATTTCATTGTATCTAATTATAAATCATTATATTTGTCCTGAAATACAAATAGATATATTTTGTGTGTTTTTAGGTATATCTATAAAAAATACGGCACTAATCCGGCACCCTAAATTTAAACGATATGGCAGCAAAGTATTATTCATTCAGAATTGACCGTTCAGAAGGTAAAATATTAAAAGATGGCAGTCATCCAATTGTGTTGGTCATCCGAAAGGAAGGACAGCGGAAAAAACTCTATTTAGGCATTTCTGCCAGTTATTATATTAATGCAAATAAGGAAATATGCAGTCAGTGGAATGAGGAGTTTCAACGATATTCGACAGATGGCAGAAAAAAAGATTTGCACCCTGACAGAGAAAAAAATAATAACTGGTTAAATGAAGTATCTGTTCGGTGTGATGCAATTATTAATGAATTTGAGAAAAACAGAATAGACTGGACACTTAATCAGTTTGAACAGGCACTTTTGAATAAATCTAAGAAGACCGGAATTGAAGCTTATTTTTTGCAGTTTATTGAAACGCTAGACAAGGCTGGAAAATTCGGAAATAAAAAATGCTACGAGAGTACTCTCTACATGCTGAAAAAGAACGATCGAGATTTCGAGAAACGTGTGTTTAACGAGATAGACTTGAAATATGTAAAGAGGTTCAGTGATTACCTGGATGAGAGAGGCCAGAGTGGCAACACTAAAAAGTACTATATCAAAACATTACGGTCAATTATGAATAAGGCGATTAAAGACGGTGAATGTTCCGCGGTTTCTTATCCTTTTGGCAAAGATGGCTATTCGATTGCAGCATTGGCACAAGAAACCGAAAAGCGATATTTACCCAATGAATATATCGAGAAGATGAAAATAGCTGAATTAAAAACCTATCCTTTGAATTGGAGCCGAAACCTGTTTCTATTTTCTTACTTTGCCCAGGGAATGAGTGTAGTTGATATGGCAGCGTTAAGAACTAAAAACATCATCGTTGGTGAAGGTGAAAGCCGTTACATTGTTTACCGTCGCCAAAAGACTGAAGGTAAGAAAACGAGGTTCATTCGTATCAAAATTACTGAAAACCTTCAGAACCTTTTGGATTGGGCAAAAAAGGACCAGACTAGGGTTAATGATTATCTTTTGCCAATTGTGAGCATTGACGGTTATGAAGGTCAAAAACTCTATACGCATATTCGAGATCGTTACAAGCGATTCAATAAACATCTGAAGTCATTAGGCACTGAATTGAAATTTGAAGGTATTCGGTTAAGCTCATATCAAAGCCGGCACTCTTATGCGATGAGGTTGAAAAACAGTGGTATAGCTGAAGATGTAATAAGTGAAGCCTTGGGCCATAAAGATCTACTGACCACTAAAACATATCTTGATTCATTCCAAAATAATGAAATCGACAAAGCAAACGAAGTACTTTAAAATAAATAGGAGAGATTTAATATGACAGAAACTAAAAATAATAAATGGGATTATTTCTACGATCAGTTTAATGACAATAAATGGGATGATGAAAAGGTCGCAGAACTTCAACGAATATACATGAAAAATAGTCAGCCTATTTATAAGCACATTCGCGAAGATAGTCATGATCTGGATGTAGTTCCTTATCCAATTTCAGCAAAGGGAATTACTGCATTCCTTGCAGATGAAAGCTTAGCTTCATTTAGATACTCCCGTGATAAATCTGGATTGAATTACGGAGTAGGTTCTCATAGTTTTTATAAGCAATATTATAATAAAAGAATAATGATTCTTCGTCAAAAAGATAATAATAGCAATGTTTTTGAAGATGAAAGAATGTCAGATTCAGAATTGATAAAAGCACACCTTAAAGAAGAACAACAGTTATTTAACGAATCGGAATTGTTGTTTTATTCGGAGGAAGTTCTTAACGATAACATACCAATGCGTGATTTTATAAATAAGGCTGCATTAAAGTATCTGGTTTGGGTTAAAAAAACTCACCTTGTTGAAGATGATAATAATATACTAAATAAATCATGCGTACCTGAATTAGAGAAAGGATCAGGGATATTTGTGCCAAAATTCAATGAGGAGATTATTGAAGATTTATTTGTGAAACTCTGTAGTTATTTTGAACCCCAGGATCTGTTTAAGAATTTCCTTACTGGCAATAAAATTGAAGGAAAAATAAATTTTACTGGAAATCAGAATATGCTTGCGGGGATATTTATCCTTTCAAAAGAATATAGTTATGTAGATTTAGGAACCCACCAACAAACATTTGACTATATTAAACAGACCTTTTTGATTAGAGGTAAGCCGATTGCGACAAAACAGATTTTGACTTATCTAATTGAACCCGGATCGATTGATAAATTTGGAAATCTTAAAGATGAAACTAAACCTGGGAAAGCAAATAGAAAAACATTTATAGATATTTCAATTTAGAAAGTTCATTTTTAATAGGGATATAAATAGGGGTGCCAATAGGTATCCCTATTTTTGTTTGATATAGAGTCACTTACATTTGACTCTATCATTGGCCAATGATACATTTTAATCTAAAAAAAACAAAATCATGTATCAAAAAATTGACGAAATCACAAACGAAACGCCAGTTACATTTTTGACGGTTGGGCAATTATTATCTATTCTAAATAAGTCCGAAAAGAGTGGTCAATCATTGGCAAAAGTGCCTATGCCTGAAATATTCGGGCTTGAAACTGTATGTGAGCTGACTGGATACAGTAAAGCAACAATCTACGCAAAAACATCACGAAACGAGATTCCTCATTTCAAGAGAGATAACAAACTCTTTTTCAGAAAAACAGATGTTATTGAATGGATAACAGCTAATCCGGTATTGACTAACGTCGAGCATTCCCGTTTGATGGATGATAAGTTGATAAAAAAAAGTAGGAGGGCCAGAATCTAATGAAAGTACAAAGCCCCGCTTCCCCAAGCAAAGGCCTTTGTACTATCAATAACAAAGGTACATTACCCCAATCACAACTGCAAACCATATTTTTCTATTTACTGAATCATGTTGCTACCGCCTCTATGGTAGCCGATGCAACTGGAGTTCCACAAAAGTGCATTACTCGCTACAAAAGAGATTTAGAAAATTCAGAAATGCTCTGGGAGATTGAGAAGAAGGATTGTCAGAAGGCTAGATTCAAAGACTGGTATTTGTCAATGGATCCGGCAATGGCTCCGAAAATAGCAAAACAATTTTCTCTTAACTTATTAGAGGAGGTGCAGCCATGAATGCAGCCCTGTATCAAAAATCCTCAGGTGACTACCTTAAACGAATTTCTGGTAGCCCCTCAACACATCAGGTTCTTGTCAATTACCTTACAAATGAAGCAAAGGTGGTGTCCATTTATTCCACCCGATTTAATTTAAGAGGTTCTCCCTGGACAAAGCGTTTTTACGAAAGTTATTCAGCGTGTGAAAATTTTAAATCAAGAAAAGATGAAAAGAGATAGCTTCATAATTTATCGGAGTTTTTATGAACCGGTAAAAGAATTAAGCGACGCAGACAAGGGCATTTTGTTTGATGCGATTTGCACCTATGCCCTTGATGGAATCACCACAGAGAACTTGTCGCCAATGCTTCATCTGGCATTTAGTTTTATTTCAAGTACGATTGACCGGGATGCTGAAAAATACAAAAACATCGTTGAAAGAAACCGTGCAAACATTGGTAAACGCTGGAATAAGAAAGATACCAAAAATACCACTGGTAAATCTGGTAAAATTAGGTACAGTGATACTGGTAATGTAAATGATGATGATACTGATGATGATACTGATAATGTAAATGGTATTAAACCCAAATATATCTATTCGGAATTTTACGACCAGCAGATAGGACTATCAGGAAACAGCAACGAATACATCACATTTGTAAAATACCTGTTTGGCGAAAATGACGCGGAGAATAAACTAAACAGAGTATTGTCAATTAGGGATCAATTATCATTCATCCAATTTGGTAAGATTCTCACCAAATCAATTGAGCGAAAGAAGAAACTAAGAGATATGCTGCTCGATCTTGAAAACAATTCGAAATATACCAAAGGACGTGTCAGCCTTTATTCAATCTTTAATTCATGGCTGGGGAGGACTGAGCTCAAATGATATACGAAAAACAATACATCAGCCAGACGGAGCAATTAATGGAGTTTTACAAGGAGAAGCAAAGCCGGATAAAGGAATACATAGTCACTTGTCACAATTACATTTCAGAATTAAGGGAAATGGATGTCATGAGCATTTATGAAGATACTGAATATGAAAAAGCGTTCATTCAGCTTTTGGCTTTGGTTCAGGAAACATACAGGCCTGATCATTTCATTTCATGTACCTCTGACAGCCTAATCCGCATCTTTGACGATGAATTCATAATCTACATGCTTTCCGTACAAAAACAGCTTAAAAAGCCTATTACATGGGAAATGCTCTGTGGTCTAGCTTTTAATTTTTCTATAATGGAAATTAAATTTAAGGTCGAAACTGGTTTCAATTCAGACTTTACGGATTATGCAGTGAAGAAAATAAAACTAATTGAATTATGGGCTTTGAAAAACTAAACTCAAAAATGGGTGCATTCCTGAATCCCACTCAACAGGAGGCACCGAAGTATGATGACGATAAAATGTGGGAGTATTGTGAGAGCGCACAAATTAGCTTTGATTCGCCAATAAATAAGCCGCCAGCAATTATGAGTATTTCAAACGGTGGAAAAGCTATCCCGATATTCACAAAAGGAAATTTCTCGCTTTTCAAAGGACAAGCAAAGAGTCGTAAAACATTTGGACTTTCGATGATCGCGGCTTCATTGGCTTTTAACATGAGGATTTATGACACATTCATTCCAAACATGCCCGGGAAAGTGACCCTATTCATCGACACTGAACAATCAGATTATCACGTTTTCCGATTTGTCAATTCGGTAGTTAATATTTCAGATCATGGATGCCAGGCAAACACATTCAGAGCTTTATGTCTTAGACCTTATGAAACTGCAATGCGATTAAAGATTGTGGAGTTTTTGATTTACAACGTTACGAATTTAGGCTATGTGATAATCGACGGAATACGGGATTTAATTACGGATATAAACAGTCAGGAGGAAGCCAAGATGATGAGCGACAAACTTATGAAATGGACAAAGGAAAAGAACATTCATATTTCGTGTGTCCTGCATGAGAATCCAGGTAATGGAGAATCAGGGAAAGCAAGGGGTCATATCGGGACTGAATTAACAAATAAAGCAGAAACAGTCATACGATTTGAAAAGAATAAGGTAGAACCACGTCAGAGTATTATGAGTTCAAGCGATACCAGAGGTGAAGAATTTGAACCTATTTATTTTGAGATAGATGAAAACAGCATGGGTTTGTTTCCGGTAATTATTCCTCATAATCAATACATTTCAAAAAAACAAGCAGATAGATTTTAGTATTATTCATTTAAAAATCAATTAATTATGAAAACTTTAGAAAAAAACATTAATGGTGTTCCGTTGAAATTCAAAAGGACAACTAACGGTGATTGCCTGCCTTATGCTGATGGAATACTGCAAGCAGTTGGATTGCCAAATACCGTAGAACATCTGCAAAAGGTTCTTGATCTTTTATTCTCTTATCAGTATTTGAAAGCATTGAGGCTTATCGCATATCATGAAGACCTTACAATCAAAAATGCTCGTAAGCGGTTTGTGGACTGGATCCTTTGGGATTTGGGGTGTCGCATTACATGGGGCACAAATGAAAAGCAAATTCACAACGAACTGGACATTTGTCGATTATTAATTGAAGGTCTAACCAACAAAGAATACTCCAATAAGCAGATTATCCAAATGGTTAATTTGGTAGGATTCAATATCAACTACATTCTAAAACCGTAAAATCTACGGATGTAAAATTGATTGGATTTCAGGAAAGGGAGGCTTCTAAATGTGAAAATGTTAGAAGCTTCCCTTTTTTATTTAAGGTTTTTTGGTCGTTGCTTCCTTTCTTGTTTCTGTTTCACATGGTACTCCACTTTTTAATCATTAGCCTGTTGGAAAGTTCCGGCAGGCTATTTTATTGTCCGGATACTAAGTCTCAATTTTGCGTTGTTGGTGGGGATGAAACATTTACCGCAAGGCGGTGCAATGGGTTCTGTATTTTTCAGACTTCCATGAGTAAAACGGAGGTAATTCAGATCGGTAAGTTTATCCTAAGTCCCCTTGAGCCTTGTTTGATTCCACCCAATAAATCCGTCCACCCTTTCCTATCACCTGAATTTTTGGATGATTCTCGTCCCATTCCTCAACGGCCTGATCATACATAGCTCTATGTTCAGGTGTCCAGCTCCCTGCTGTTCTCAAAGTTGATTTTAGATTTTCCTTGTCTTTCTCTGGCAGGCTGCTCTCATGAATTACTTCTATTTCTTCCAATAATAAGCTTATACACATCATCTGATTTTTTAGTGTTTCGGTTTCAAGGTTGAATTCTTTTCCTTTTTCTTCTGGAACTTGTACATCATTTCCCGGCTTGCTTCCCGTTAATATTTCCCATCTTTTTCACCTCCGATAGAATCATATTGGTTGATCAAATGCAGAGCTTAATCTTTGTTCAGTTTTTTGCTCATTGTCGTTAGGTATTCAGTTCCACACTATGTCGTCGCATGTATTCCATTACCCGGATAATTAAGGTTTCTATATAAACTTGCCGCATTCCCTGCATACCTACCCTACCATTGGCCAATCACTATACTGTCCTTCGGCTTGTTCGATGACTTCTTTTAACAGTTGATCTAATTTAGAGAAAGGTACTTTCCCCTTTAATTCTTTTTTAACAGCCAGGCGAATGGCGGCGCGGGCATCTTCTTTCTTTGCCCAGTCAAGCTGTAGGTTTTTCTTTACAGAGGCGACTACCTTGTGTACTAAATCCTGTATCGGACCCGCTTCGTTCAACAGTTTCTCGTTGGCTGATAATAAATCATAAAACGCCAGTTCATCTTCGGTTAAACCCAGCTGTTGGGTTCGTATGTCATCATTTTTAAATTCAGTGGCCAAATCAAGTAAGTGCTTAATGGCTGCAATCGAATCCAGGCTGTTTTTGTGGTATCTGCCCAATACCTTTTCCAGTTCTTCTTTCAGGCTGGTCATACGTCGAATGTTTTTCACCATCCGCACTTTTAGCTCATCGTTAATGATCCGACGCAGTAATTCGATTTTGATATTCTCACTGCCTTTTTCTTTTACGATAGCCTGGAAGCGGTCGTCAATAATTGAAATGTCAATCCGGTCTAAATCGTACATGGCGGCTAAATCGACTATCTCGTGCGACTCGATTGAATTGCTGATTAAATCCTTAATCCGTTCGTTCTTTTTACGTTGTGGCCCTGGTGGCGTTTTTATCTTCCTGATCACATCGCGAATCCGTTGAATCAATCCCACTTCTTCCTGAATTTCCCAGATGCGTGGATCAGAATTAGTCATGGCGACAAGTTCTGTGAGCTTTCGTTCTTCATGCAAAAATGCGTCAGTGACAGCATCCGATTGGAGGATATCATTCACCAAACCGTTCGACCATCTTAGCTTATTAATGGCCGTCATCGAATTAATTGCTTCCAAATCAAAATTGCCCAACAGGCTTTTTACGGTAGCATATTGTTCCAGGCATAATTCAACTGCGGCATCCAGATCAATGGTTGGCTTTCCTTCTCCACCACCACTGGTATATTTTTTTGTAGCAGCAGCCAGGAAACCTGAGATACCTATAAAATCAACCACTAGGCCATTCGGTTTATCTTCAAAAACCCGATTCACCCGAGCAATGGCCTGCATTAGGTTATGACCCTTCATTATTTTATCCACATACATGGTGTGCGCACAGGGGGCATCGAAACCAGTTAACCACATATCGCGAACAATCACAATTTTCAGGGGATCATCCGGAGTCCGAAAACGCTTTTTAATGGCTTCCATGTTATCTTTCGTCCGAACATGCGGATTCCATGCTTCAGGATCTTTGCCTATGTTGCTGGTCATGATAACGGCCATCTCAGGGCAATCTTCCAAAGCTATGAGTGCATCGTACATTTTAACACAGTTCCGGCGACTCATGCACACAATGATAGCTTTACCGTCAAGTGATGCTGTACGTGCCTGGTAATGTGTCAGAATATCAGCGGCAACCCTTTTTACGCGATCTACAGCACCAGCAGCATCTTCTATCGCTGCCCATACGGCATTGGAACTTTCTTCTTCTCCTTCGGCTACCTCTTCGAGTTCAGCTGTATATTTTGCCTTGATGTTTAGAGGAACCATTTTAGGTTCGTAGTAGATTGGAACGGTAGCACCGTCTTTCACTGCCTGTTTAATGTCGTAAGTATGTATTGTTTTCCCAAATATTAGCTCCGTATCGGCATCTTTACCATCGACCGGAGTTCCGGTAAAACCAATAAACGAAGCATTAGGAAGTGCTCTTCGGATATTTTGTGCAAAGCCGCCATCATTAAATCCGTATTGGGTTCGGTGGGCTTCATCGGCCATGACAATTAAATTAAGCCGCTCTGAAAGGACTGGATGCTCCGCTTCTTTTCCTGATTCCAAATCTTTTAACCTGAACTTTTCTATGGTTGTGAAGATAACCCCGCCGCCTTCAGCACTCAACAATTCCCTTAATTTGTCGGTGGTGTCGGCATGTTGTACGTCGCCCACCAGGTCTTTGCACAGCACAAAGTTCTCGTACAGTTGTTGATCCAGATCAGAACGATCGACCTGTATGACAATAGTCGGGTTTTTCATTTCAGGCAATGACCGTAAAATACCCGTTAAGATGGCCATCGAAATACTCTTGCCCGAACCCTGGGTATGCCAGATGACTCCCAGTCGACCGTCGCCGTGAGGTTTAATGTTTTTGACTGCCGATTCAACGGCTTTTGCGATTCCCCAATACTGGTGGTATTTGGCTCCTTTCTTGATGATTTTCCCGTTGTGATCTTCGTGAAAGATGAAGTTTTTTAAATAATTCAGCAGGATTTCTTTGGGGAACAATCCGTTCAGCAGTGTTTCCAGCTGCAAATCTTTGTTCTGTTCGATGTCGTCACCGTCCAGACTTTTCCAGGGGGCAAACCATTCCTGCGATGCGTTGTACATGCCGTGGAAAGCTTCCATCCCGTCCGAAATTACGGTGATGGCATTGTAGTCGAACAGCTGCGGAATATCCAGAATGTAATGACTGATTTGGTTATGGGCATTATCCACGCCGACGGTTGGGTCGAACATGTTTTTAAATTCGAAAACCACTAATGGCAAACCGTTAATATAAATGAGCAGATCGGTTCTACGGGTATTTTTGCCGATAATGGTAAGTTCATCGGTGCATACAAATGTGTTTTCTTCCGGCTCCTTGTAATTGATGGGGTAAATGTGTCGGGCCTGTTCTTTGCCTTCGGCATCCTTCCAGGTGATTGAAACGCCTTGGGTGAGTTTACGGTGAAAGTCGCGGTTCCGATGGTCTAAATCCATGCCTTCGTGCTGCGTGAATGCCACCATAGCTTCGTTGATGGCCGTATCAGGAACTTCCGGATAGCTGCGTTGCAAAAAAGTACGTAAATCGTCTTCAAGCACTACTTTTTTCAAATCACGCTTCAGAGAGTTACCTTCCCTATGGGTATATCCCAGGTCTTCCAGGCATTCAATGGCTGCTTTCTGAACCGTTATCTCAATCATTACTGTCATACCAGGTTTGGTTTAGTTTAGGTATCGATTCATTGACTTTATATGGCTTCTTCCAGTATTTTTTTTGCTTCTTTTACCCGTACTTCTCCACTAATGAGTTTAGGTAATAAGGTATCGCGAAGGGTTGTGAGAGTTTGTATTTCCATTTTGTTTGATAATAATAATTCGTTCCATAAGCAGAATCTAATTGACACATCTTGTATGATTGAACTATTATTTGGAGGCAGAATTATTTTTAATGTTCTTAATGCTGAAATAGTTAATGCTTGCTGAGTACTGCCAATAGTTTCAGATTTAATTTGTTCCTGAGTTTCATTTGATTTCAACCATTGAGATATAAAATTACCATTTACTCTCTCATTGTAGTTTTTAATCCAAGTCAAATTTCCATCCTTAAAATAAAAGGGGTCATTATTTTCTACCAACCAAGAAACTCCAATTGTACCAACAGAAGAAATTAAAATATCATCTTTTAATGGAACTCCAGATTTATTTTTAATTTCTTTGAACCTTTCATTTGTGATAAACAACTCAGTTGAAATATTCATTCCTTTGCTCAATTGGATAATTTCTTTACCTCTATAGAATGGGATTCCATTTTCAACATATTCTTTGAGAAATATTCTATTACTCGATCCAACGTCTACAATATCCCCCAACCGTTTTACTTCCCAACCCTTCGGAATCATTCCCAGTTCAGAATCAACAAACTCACCAGATTGGAAAGGCCCAAAATCGACAAACCAATGCTCGTACAAGGTCATTGCCATTTCTTCCAGGGTTTTGTTCATCTGGAGGTTAAGCTCTATTTTGTCGTCAAGGGCTGAGAGAATGGAGGCGATGGAGTGTTGTTCGGGAAGTGAGATAGGAATTTCGTATTCTAGTACATTTAAGGCACCTTGCGTTAACAGAGGTTGACTTGATCCTGTTGCAAATCGATTTAAATCTGCCCACTTTAAAAGATAGAACAGATATTTTGTGTCGAAACCATCTTTGGCTATTCCAAATAACGAATTATCCGAAACCCATATTTCTCTATTTTCATAATACACTGCACCACAGTATGCTCCTACTCGTCCAATCAAAATAGCTTCTTCGTTTAAGTTTGCTACATTCCCATAACCCAAAATACCATTTCCACCATATATTGGGTATTGGCCTTCATATTTTGGTTTAGTTTTACCATTTTTAATTTGTAAAACGTCTCTAAGTTTATATGTTTTCCAGTTTTGTAGCATCTAAAATCCAATTATATCTTTTATTTCTTCCATTACAAATGGACCACCCTTTACAGCTGCTTCATCCAACAATAACTCTTTTAAATCAGCTAATAATTTTTCGTTTAATTTGGCTCCTTCAAAAGAAGTGATTATATCATCCGCGGTTTTAAGACCTCCAATTTCGAGTTTGATTTTTGGGAACAAATCTTCTATTACTATCCATCTGAATATTTTTTCAGCCGATACATCTTTGCGTTCTGCAATAAGTGTTGATCGGATCATCGTATAATTGTTTGCCAGGCGGATAATCGATCTTGGATTGGCGTCAATGACAGAATGAAAACCTTTTAACAAATGTTGTATCTCCTGTTTATTACTGTTTTTTTCTTCAATAATTAAATCTGATACCACATCTTCAGTTAAATTGTATTTGACTTCCATGTTTTTCATGAACTGAGAACTAGTAATGTCTCCAAGTGCAGTCTTTATAGAATTCGTTACAGCATTCTGCAACTCAATTTCAAGCTTTATAAAGGAATCTATTTTCGTTACCAGATCATTATCCTTATCTTGTATGCCAAGAATATAATTCCAATAATCCCTTTTTGCACTTTCTGAAATATTTGGCATTCGAAATGATAACTGAAACGCTTTCTCCAAAAACAACTCACCCAATTCATGAGATTTATTTGGCTCAGTTGAGAATTCTTTATAAGCGTTTCCAAAACTTGTTGTAATCCATTTTTTATCACCTGCAACAATATAAAGAACACGTTTATCCTTAAACAATGTTTGAATACCTTCCAGTAATTGTACAATATACTCTTTATTGCATCGATCAATATCATCAATAAATATAGCAATCTGTCTTTTCCCCTCTTGGGAATTTATATCATCAATCAACTTACCAAAATGTTTTTTTATTCTTGTCATTGGATCAGAAGCTCTACACATAAATGAATCTGCTTCCTTCGAAGTTTTCATGAATAAGGGAGTTGATATGAATTTTGAAAAGGAATAAATTACACCAATTAGAGCGCTTATCGACACTAGCAATTTTGCAAACACATCTATTGTTAGACCTTTCACTTCATTATCAACTTGTGTTGATGTAAATGAACTTTTTGTAAGGATCTCAAAAAGGGAGCTACCATATGCTATAAGAAGCATAGTAAGAGCTATTGTAATTAATAAGGACATTATTTTTTGCCAACCACTATACCAAATTATTCTCCTGTAATTTTCTTTTATCCAAAGTTTAAATTTATCACACCTTTCTAATTCAGTTTTAGATTGTCGATAGATCTGATCAATTAATGTCCACCAGGGAGGTGTAATATGTTGATTTTGCCATGCATTATAATTTACAACAATCCACTTTTCATTTCCATGGTTTAGGTTCTTTTTTATAAATTGCAAGAACGAAGATTTTCCAGCACCCCATTCCCCTTGCAAGTGAACCATGAAGGAATGCTTTAGCACCTGAGTAAAAATGTCTTTTCTAATTAAATCCACAAAAGCCTTTGCTACAGGTTCCCTTCCTAATTTATCAACTTCAACAACCTGATCTAGATGAAAAGGTATTTTGTCTGTAGTCTGATCATTGTCCTCATTGGGATCTTCTATTGGATAATCATTACTAGGGTTAATATCTTCCGGTGGTTCGCTTCCTCTTCCTCCATGACTACTATTTTTTTCTGTTTTATCCCAGAGGATTCTTATGGATACATCATATATTATTACAGTATAGAAATAAGTTACATTACTTGGATTCTTTATTGAAAAACCATATTCATCAAAATGAAGTTTTAGATAGGTATGAAAGTCTGCTCCCTTGTATATTTCCCCTAGAAAAAATTCACTAATTGCATTCCTATGCCTTTCAGAAAGAATATTAAATCTTGACTCGGGCGATTCAAGGTATCTAACTACACGGTTAAAAATGTTAGTATTTGTTTCAGGTAGAACTTCATAATTGTTTAATGCCAATTTTAAAAACTGTTCTATCAATTGACTTGCATTTAGTCCTGTTTTAGCAATAGACCTTTTATCTTCGTAATCATTAAGGTTTTGTTTGTCAAAGCTGCTCTTATCAATGTAGGATAGAAATTTACAAATTAATTCAAAGAGAGGAACCAATTCTGCTTGTTGTGATTCAAGATACACAGAAAACTCACTGGGTTTTATATTGTTCCGAGTTCTCCAATGAAAGTCTAATTGTTCAAATGGCGTTGCTTTTGAATCTTTACTCTCTTTTGCTGCAATATAGTCTCCCTTTCTTTTAAGTCTATATGATTCATCAAAGGCTTTCAGTTGATCAAGCACAATTTTAGCTTCTTGAAAATAAAACTCAGTAGAACTAGCTATATCGAGATACTTCTTTGCAAAGAAATCCTTGTCAATCGGCTTTCTATTACTTATAGCTTCAAACTGCTTTGTCTCTTGTTTATTTTCAAAATCAGGAAGATTTATGTTGTATCTATCTGCAATATATTTATTTTCATAGAGTTCATTGAGAATCCATTGATAGCTATAAAAGATATATTTATTATTTTTAATAAGTTTTAAATATGCTGATTGTTCCAGTTCTGAAAAACTTATTAAAATATACTTATCTGGGTTAAACCTAAGAAGATCCTTTTCTGTAATTTCAATTAAATTGTCTATTGTTGTTGATTGAACTACATGAGATGCAACGACCTGTACAAGAACTTGTATTTCTCCTTTTTTATTTTTTTGCCACAAATCAAAGCTAACACCTGACTCTAAGCTAGGCTCTAATTTTAATTTCAAAACAAGATTTAATAAATCCAGAGCAAGTTCTTTACGAATTTGTCCAGGTAAATCAGCCAGGTTGTATCTTGCTTCCATTAGATTCGATTAAAATTATCCTGAATCACTTTTTGCAGTTCATTGCTTTTTACGAACTGCTCTAATAATTGAGCTTTGAGCTTGTCCATTTTATCTTCAAAGGGTATTCCGTCGTCTTCTTCGGCTTCAGTGCCCACATAAATACCTGGTGTTAGCTTGTAATCCTGCTTTTGCACTTCTGCGATCGTAGCGGCTTTACTAAAACCATCTATGTCTCCGTAGGTATCGCCCGCAGTTCTCCAGGCATGGTAAGCATCAGCTATCCGGCTCACATCTTCATCGGTAAACGCACGCAGTTTACGGCTTACCATCGTACCCATTTTCGAGGCATCAATAAACAGTATTTCGGTGTTTCGCTCGCGGTGTGTACCGTCCTTACCATCACGGTTTTTGCTGAGTATAAACAAGCAGGCGGGTATGCCCGTAGTTAAAAACAACTTATCAGGCAAACGCACAATGGCATCCACCATGCTATTATCCACCATGTGCTGGCGTGCGTTTTTCTCACCTTTGGTATTGGAGGTCATCGCTCCATTAGCCATCACAATGCCCGCAGTTCCGGTATCGCTCAAATGATGCCAGAATGTTTGCATCCACATGTAATTGGCACTTCCATCTGTCGTATATTCTTCTTTGGGCCCGAACAAACGCGGGTCACCGTCGGGTAAATCTTCCGGGTGCCAGTTGCTCACATTAAACGGAGGATTGGCTATCACGTAATCTGCTTTTAAATCTGGGAATTTATCATCGAGCAAGGAGTTACCCATTTTAATATCGAACGATAAATCGCGCAACATCAGGTTCATCAAACACAAGCGCAGCGTTTGGGCTGTCATTTCCTGTCCGTAAATAGAGATGTCGGTTTTGTTCCCTCCGTGCTTACTGATAAACTTTAAGCTTTGTACAAACATTCCACCACTACCACAAGCGGGATCAAAGATACGTCCTTTGTAGGGTTCCAGAATTTCAACCAACAAGCGTACAATACTGCCAGGTGTAAAGAATTGCCCTGCACCGGAACCTTCGGCCATCGCAAAACGCCCAATATAGTATTCGTAAATACGACCCAGTATATCACTCTCCGGATTTTCCTTTTCGGAGAATTTTGGATGCGATAGCAGGTTAATTATACCACCCGTTTGCTTGGGAGATAACTCGCTTCGTACAAAAATACGGGGCAGCAGATTATTTAGCTGGGGGTTGTGTTCAGTCAGTAAATCCTGCACCACATCAAAGGCGTCGTCAATAATTACCTTAATGTCGTCCTGCTCAGCATTGTCTTTTAAATACTGCCACGATGCTGTTTTGGGTATGATTAAGGCATTGTGTGTACGGTATTCGTCCTTGTCTTCAAGTACGTAGTTAATCTCTTCCTTATCAATCGTGTAATAGGTCGACTTCGTGTCTTTTACCAGTTCTCTAAGTTCATCGTATACAATGTCGTAACGTTCGCTCAGATGCTTTAAAAACACCAGTGGCAGTATGTAGTTTTTATAGTTATTCTCAGAAACCGCGCCCCTTAGTTCGTTCGCCGCATCCCAGAGTTCTTTCTCAAAATCAATATCAGCTTTAGCCATTAATATTTTTTGTTTCAAAGTTAATAATCCTGAGCGGTCAGTGTCTTTTTTATGGAAGAGTAAATCAATAATATACACGTTCCTCAAATCCTCTATAGCTCCGGTAGTGAAAAATTACGAATGACTAATCCGGAAGCACCGAACCCCGGCTTACATGTATTTTGCGTGTTATGCACTGGCGTTTTGTTTTCTAAAGGCTGTTGATATTAACCTTTAGTTTAAAAAGTTTTTCTTTAATTGTGTTTATCACAACATTTATTTCTAAAATCCTATTCAATGAATAATTGGCTAGTCCATTAGTCAAAGTTATCTCATGTGTGGCTGTTTGTGTAATTGGAGTTTCAGTTAATAAACGTTTAAGTGAGTTTATACCTAAAGAAATACTTGGCTCAAACTTTTTTAGTCTTGCAGATACACTATTATCAAAGTTGTCATCTATACTTTCAAATATTCCATTCTTAATTTTACGACAAGAATGAATTCGGTTATTAATTTTATTATAAGAACAGTCTGTATCTTCAACCAAATCTTCAATTCTATTAAGAATTATTTCAATTTCTGAAATCTTGGAAATAAATAATTCCTTTTCTATTCTGCTGTCTTGGACTTCTTTTTCTAATGTTTGAGTGATATAAATTGCAACACCTAAAGTTGTAAATAATGTTAGTGCGTCAACAATACTAAGTTCTTTAGATAATTCAAAATAACCCCAATTGAGTAATTTCCCGAAAGTTGCACCTAAAGAGAAAATTATAATAAGTATTAATGCTTTAATTATTTTCTTTTTCATCGGCTTCCTTTAAGTACTCAATGATTTCGGCTACATAGTCAGGGTCATCATTAGATATAAATGAAATTGTGTCAAGTATTACACTATGTTCCACATTGTCAATTCGGATTAAACCACCAAAAGACTCTTCGAGGAATGATGTACCTAAACCTGCAGTACCATCCAAATCAATTTCCAACTTTTCTTTCTTTTGTATTGCATCCTTCAGTTTTGGCAATAGAACTTTTTCTCTAAATTCTTCGCCGGGAAAATCGCCTTCGCTTATAAATCTAGCACAGGGGATCCGACTAAAGTCTGTAGCTATTTTAATTTTCATACTAAATCTTTTATGTTTACATTATTTTCATTTAACTCCCAACACACAAAAGTCCCAGAAAGTCTATTGTTTAGGCTTTTGTATGTATCGTTTGAATAATCAGCAATAGCATCATTTGAAATTATAATCAAGTTAGAAATTTTATTATTTCTACAAGCATTAAAAACACCTGGGAGCCCTTTGCCCCTGTAATATTTTCCCGTTACAGTTTTATGTACATCACCATTTAAAAGCAACTTGAGTAATTCAGCATTTGATGTAAATTTAAATACATTCTTAACTTTATTTATCGCATCAAAAAATTTATTGTCTTCTGGTTTATTTGACAAACTCTCAAAAATACCAACACCATAATCGATAAACGAAAAAGTGACTTTTTTCTCATCTGACGACGGACTTATTGTAGCCCACCAGTATTTTTCACCTTGCTTGTTAATTGATGCATGATTGTTTGTGTTTTGCATAAGTTCAAGAAATACCCTTTGAACACCAGTGCATCTTCTCTCTTCTCCCCAGATATGGAGACTCGCCTTTCTAATTATCTTTTCAGATAATTCAGAACTTGCCTTTTTATTTGCATGCGTACATATTCCGTTTTCAAATGAATAGGACTCTTGTTTATCGATATTCTTATATAAATATTTGAAAAAACCAGAATCCTTTAAATCTTTAAGAACCTTAGAGTTTTTAGGAAAATTTCCATTGAAATCAATATCGTTAGATTTGAAATTTACAAGAATAGACAATAAAACTACGATTGCACCATTTGCAATTTTTTCAACATGACTTACATCTACAAATACTTTTTGTTTATGTTTAAAGCAATTTTCGATTTCTCCAATGAAACTAAGAGTCTCCTCTGTGTTTTGTGTGAGTGAAAAGTGAGTAGGAGCCTTAATTCGTTTATAGTGTGAAAGTTGTTGCTTTACTAATTCGCTCCTATTTATCTCCTTTCTCTTTTCTAAATTTACCCCAGAGAAAAGTTTGTTTCTCTGCCTCTTTTTGTATTTGGAGCGCAGTTTCCTTTTCCAAGATTTCTCAGCAAGTCTCTTAATTACTAATTTTCTATTAGGTTCGTTTTTTTTCATTCTCTAAAATACATAATTTCTACTACCTAAATATATGAAGTATCTCTTTTTTACTCTTGTGCATAATCGAGTCACGCAGGGGAATTTCACCCTCACTTTCTCACAGAACAGTATGTAAAAGTCTCCCTTTATACGGCTCTTCCTGTTCAATCACAAATCCCAAAAAAGTATTGCATTCCAAATACTAATTTTCCTGTCAACGAAGCACCGAAACCCGGCTTGCGGGTAGTTTGCTGTTAGCCGCTGCCCTTCTGTCTGCATGAAGTAACACTGTTTGTTGTCCGTAAACACTTTCAAGTTTCTTATAAGGTTGCAATGCTTGTTTGTATGACTTGGATTTCAGCCGCTGTTAAAGCTGCATTATTTTGTTGAACGAATACTGCACCAGTAGATGCACAAAATCTTGATGGTGTCATTTTTGATAAATTGCCATAGAGATTTCTCCACTGCGTATGACTGATAATACAAGCTGCTTTTGCTCTTGTAATAGCAACATAAAATAGTCGTGCACTTTCTAAAACTAGTCCCGGAATTTGTTGTGCAAATGTGTTAGGGAAAATTGTTTCTTCAAGTCCGGGAATGAAAACAACTTTTGCACTTAGTCCTTTAGATGCGTGTAATGACATAATTCTAATTTTATCTGGCAATAGATTAGGTTGCGGATTTACCTGATTTAACCTTACAAAAATTGAATTTAGAATATTGTCTTTAGTTTCTTGTGAGTCAGTTTCCAAATAATTCTTTAACTCATCAAGTGTCATGTCTAGAGGCAAACTTGCAATGAAAGTTCGCCAATCAGTAACTTCTACTTGAGAAAAATTTGATAATATTACTTGGTCAATATCGGCTGCTCGCTGATTTATAGTTTCGGTTAAATTCCAGTTTTGGAATACTTGTAGAGTTGCTTTTGCTTTATCAATTGCCGATACTTCTCTATTTGTAAAAACACCAGTTGGAAGCTGATTGTAAAAAATAGTACTGTAATTCATGTTGTTTGCAATTACCTTATCGGTTATATTGCTACAAGTAGTCAAACCAATTCTGTTTGGGGTTCCTAAAAGAACTCTATGTGCAATGTAATCATTTATGTTTTCAAGAATTCTAAGAATTGAAATGAGAAACCTTCCATGACCACTATCTTTAAAATCCTCTCTTTGGTTTGCATCGTATCCTATGCTGAGAGCATCAAGAGCATCGGTTATATGTTTCAATTGTGCTCTTTTATTACTTATCAAAATCATTATGTCTTTCGGTGAAATATTTTGAATGATAAGTGCTTGAATGGAATTTGCAATATATGTCGCTTCTTGCTTTGGGCTTTTGAATGTATTGGCTTGCAAGAAGCCGTTATTGATAGGATTGGAGTTTGAGTAAAGCGACAATAAATTTTTAGGAATTCTATTTTGTGCTGGAAAAGTATTTATAACGCCAATCGCTGCATTTAAAACGGCTGGAGTGCATCTGAAACAGTCGGCTAAAACATGATTAGTTGAATTTGGATATGTCGTTGTGAAGTTTTGTATTCCTTGTGGAAAAGCATACCGAAAAGAATAAACACTTTGGTCATCATCGCCAGAAATAAAAACATTTACTCCTTTTTGAATTAGTAGGTCAATAAAATCAAAGTCGCATGTGTTTAAATCTTGAACTTCATCTACAATTAGATGCTGAACGCCTAACTCTGCAACGGGGTCAATTAAACCTGCTTGTATTTGTGTTACACACATTCTGATAATTTCTCCAGGCAGAACGCAAGAATATGCTTGTGTCCTTGGAGAATAGAAAGCGGTAAATGATGCTCTCTCTGCTGCTGTTATGGCTTTCTTCGGAATTGGTAGGTTTGGTGGACTCCAATTACCTGTGCTCCAAAATGCCTCGTGATCTCTCCTAATTTCTCCGCATCTTGTTGGGTTTGCAGCGTTTGTGTGTCCATACTCTGCATCAAATATTACATCTAATTCCCAATCGTCCATGATAATCGGATCTGACGGGTATAGATTTAAGTTTCCTGTTTTTCTAAGAATATAAAGAGCCAATGAATGAAGTGTTGAAACTCTAACATTAGTTACATTAGGTTGGTTATGCTTTAAACAATAGCCATGAATTCTTTCTTTAAGGTCTTTTGACGCAGCTCTTGTAAATGAAATTGCAATGATGTCCTCAGGTGGAATATTTTGGTTTGATAATAACCAATGAACCCGACCTTCTATGACAAATGATTTACCTGTCCCCGGCCCAGCCACTAATCGTACAGTTGAATTAGTGTCTTGTGCCGCTGCGTCCTGAACTTGTTTTGCTGTCTGTAATTGTTGTGGTGTTATTGCCATATTTTTTGTCGTATCGGTTTATTTATTGCAGAAAGTTTCGGGTTAGCACTGTCCTCATAGGGTTGCGGCAAACGTTCCGCAACTACTCTCATGGCGGGAGTTTCCCGATGAACTTCCTATGAAGAATTGCTTTTCAATTTATTAATTTCCTGTCAAAAAAAGCAATGAAGGCCGACTTGCGGGTATTTTGCTGTTGTCGGGGGATGCTTTATTTGTCCTAGTTTTTAATCATATATGGCTCAAAGAATGGCAAATCAACTTCATAAACCTTTTTAGGTTTAACCCCAAGTTCAACACGTTTAAACATTTCAACTAATTTCTCACCATCAACAAGCTCAACTTGTGGAGCACCATCTCTATTTGCCTCTTTGGTTGCGTCTGATGAAAAAGTTCCTGTTGTCATTATTATCCCTTTTTCTGCTCGGCCAATCATAGCGTTTCTGAAATCACCAACCTGTGCTCTTGATACAGTTCCTTTGTATCTTTTACATTGAAATAAAACTTTAAAACTCACAAAAGGATTCATTTCAAGAGTACCATAACCATCAATTCCGCCGTCGTGAGATTGTCCGGTAACTACAACTTTCTCAAATCCGGATTCCCTTAATAGTCTTTGACATATTCTTTCAAATCCATCAGGGGTCAGGCTTTGTAGCACGTGCAATAAATCAGTCTCGTTAGTTGGCTGTATGTCATCTGATTCCCCTTTTTCTTGCTCTTCAATAATTTGCTTTTTTGATTTATCTAACTTTGCTTTTCGATAAATATCGACCCATTTTAAGAATATTGCTCGTGCCTGTTCTTCTGTCAGAGTTGTATTCTCACCTTTTGCAGATAATGCCCAAATTCCATGTTGAGAAGTATCTAAAAGTCCTTCCCATGCGAGATACTGTCTAGCCCATGCCACTTGATTATAATATCTTGATTGACCTGAATTAAGTAATTCATTCAATTTGTCATCATGCAAGTCAAGATTTTCGGCAATTATATCAGCCGCTTCTCTAGGTTTTGCAGAACCACCCAATTGTCTCAGTGCATCGAGAAGTGGTCCAAACCAACGTACAAATTCTGCTTGACTATTTTTCTTTTTTGCCATAAGTTATAATGTTTCAATTTGTGACTAGCATCGTTGGCAATTGTTGGTATAATAATAGAATCCGACTGAGTTACGCTTTCCTGTCAAGTTTCAAGAAAGTTAAAGCGGGTAAACAGCCTTGAATTTACCACTGATTCGGCTATTGTTTTTATACATTGTTGTCAGCAACTGTTTCTTCCCATCAAGGCTTTTCATAGAAAGTCCCTGAATTGTATGATACTTCTAATATACCATCGTCATAACTATAGAGGTAGGGAGAATATCTAAAGAACATATATATATTAGTATCTTGAATTCTATATAGTAAAGCGGAAATCTTATATACTTCAACTTCATAATTCCCGTCTTCAACTTTTGTAGGAACATACACTTCGTTAATTTCTTCCCCTTCATCGTCCAATGTGTATGAGTCCAAATCTATTTTCTCATAAAATCTAACTACATCATGGTCATCCCATTCCTTGTAATCCTGTCCAAAAGTTAATGATGCTGACATAAAAAAGACAAGTAGTATTAAGACTAAGTTTTTTTTCATATAGTATAAATTTAATAGTTGTTAACGTTGGCGCACTATACGCAGATGCAGCTTGCGGGTGATTTCCTGTCAAGCCGAAAAGCTGAGCAAGAGGAAAGATATACTCCGAATACCACTGTTGCCGAATTTGCATGTGCTAGTATATATCACCAAATATAAAGTACTTTTTTTACTTATTATTGATAATGAGTATTTTTATTTAACAGAATCGCATCCTAGAAGCCAAGGCAGACGAATAATTGGAGTAAGTTTGTTTCGTTTGTAGTAACCCAAAATTGGTTCGATAAAGGTCTTATTTATTCTAACGATCTATGGCTCTCAAACCAAGGTGTACCTGACTGATTCTTTTCTTTGTGACTTCTGTATTGCCTGATAACTGGAGTAGTTTGATCGCCAGTGCCAGTATCTTGATGTTTTGCAGCATTTACCTGATCAGGTTTTAGTTTTTGTCCGGTAGGCTGTAAATTATCGTTGGTAAGTCCAGGTGAAAAAATCTTTCCGGAAACGGGATAACCATTCATTAAATCGTCAGGGAATGTATGTATCAAAGGCAGATACACTCTCCTTTCTAATCTTATATCAAGCCATTTACTGACGTTTTGGGGAGTTAGGATCACTGGCATGTGTTCGGCACCTACTCTTCGGAGCATTGGATTTGAGGCTGCTGTTAGAATACAGAATCCGGTTTCATAAAGGTTAGTCTCAGGGTTCAACCAATTGGCGTATATTCCGGCAATAGCAAAAGGTCGCTCCTTGTTTTGCATGTGTATAAGGTAGTTGCTATTGTCAGGTGAGCTTACCAGAAAAGCATCAATCAAAACTACACAACGGAATGAATGTAGTGCAGCAGCAAAGTCAGGCTTTGTAAATATTCTCATTAGCCTGTCGTATTCATCTTCATTATCGTCTCTATCTACTTCCTCAGTCCTAAGGTTGAGCATATCTATACGCTTCTGCGAAACCTCACTCGTATACCCGAATTTCATACTCTGAAGCGTATCTGGTGACCTGGAAGTTATTACCCAAGCCTTGTCACCCCCGGAGATGATTGAAGGGCTGTGGATGGGAAAACAAAACTCGTTCGATCTGAGACTATACCTGGCTAATGCCTGACCCTGTGAACTTACTATGACAAAATTTTCACACATGATTATATTTTAATCAATTTTTATGACTTAAATGTAATCAGAATGGCATATATATGCAATTTTATTGCAATAATGCGATATTTTTAAATGTTAGTTCACCGATAAAAACCATAAAAATGAAGAGTCTGATTTCATACCCCTGCGTTTTTAAATACAAAACAAATGCGGAATCAATAGCCTACAATGTATTCTGATTCAACGTGTTTCCTGTAATTCCTATTCTACATTCTAATTACACTTTTCCAAATTCTCCGTTCTAAGGAAGAAAAATGCTGCTTATCTCCATGTTTTTGTGCCTGTTTTGCCACATGAAATTGGACTTCCTGTATTCTTGTGTATTCTATTCCATTTATGTGACTGTATTAACAACACTTCGTGTGCGTTAAAATTCTCGTTCATAGATCATTATGAAAGTAATACAATGTCTGTAATTAATGTCTGCATCTGCAAATTATGGTTTTCTTAATTGCCTGAAAATCAACAATAGATAAAATACCTTTTTCAATAATTCTTCATCAATTGTATTTCAATTTGGTTTTTTATCATTACGATGGTAACCAGAGCAATAAGTTTTGTCCATGACTGCCGAAAATCCGGCAGTCCACAGCTCTGGGGTAATGTTTAATGCCACCGAATTATTGAAACAGTGGAATGAAACATCAGGGCAGCAAAAGCAAGTAGGAAACTATTTTGACCAGTCACCAACTAAGGAGTTTATTGTTGCGCTATGCAATGAGTATGGTATTGATTCAGAGGACTTTATTAAAAAACATCATTCCGCTAAAAACTCATTATCAGGAATTTACACAAAGCAAAGAGGTATTAACGGAGGAACATGGATGACACCACTATTATTTATCGACTTCGCCATGTGGCTCAACCCAACCTTTAAGGTTAAAGTATTAAAATTCGTTTATGACGAACTAATCAAATATCGCAACGATGCCGGTGATGCTTATCGTGAAATGTCAAATCAAGGTTAGATGTGGGGATGTCCACCAAATAGACACCCCCACATCGAGCGGTATCCAATCAATGACTTTTGTGAATGAATCTGGAATGTATGATGTTATCATCAGAAGTGATTCGGAGAACGCAAAACCATTTCGCAAATGGATTACCTCAGATGTCCTTCCTGCCATCCGCAAAACAGGTGGATACATTGTAAATAAAAAAGAAGACACCCCTGAAATAATAATAATAATGGCAAGAGCCGTTTTGCTTGCTCAGGCTTCAATTGATAAATTAAAATCTGATAACATTGAAAAATAAAGATTTTCAACAATCCACAGTTCGGAGAAGTAAGAACTGCAATAAACGAAAACGGAGATCCTTTGTTCTGTCTTTCAGATGTCGCAAAGGCGTTAGGTTATTTGAGACCAGCAGATGCAGTAACATCACACTGTAAGGGAGTCTGCATTTTACCGACCCCCACTAAGAATCAGCACAATGCAATCGTTATTCAGGATATTAAGTTTGGAAAAGAGTCAGAAGTCTTTCGTTTGGTAATGAGATTAAAATTACCAGATGCTGAAGAATTTCAAGATTGGGTTTATGAAGACGTTCTTCCATCCATTCGTAAAACAGGAGGCTACATCGTAACTCACGAAGAAGATACTCCTGAAATAATAATAGCAAGAGCCGTTTTGCTTGCCCAGGCTTCAATTGACAGACTCAAAACTAAAAACCATGGATGAAATCAAGATTTTCAGCAATACTAAATTCGGAGAAATCAGAACAATTCAATCAGAAAAAGGAACTCCATTACTTCATGCTACAGATGTAGCCAAAGCTTTGGGATACGAGAACCCAAATGAAGCAATTGTAATTAACTGTAAATCAGGCAACATAGATAGGATCTATGTTGCGCATTCTAATGGAATTGGTGGAGTAAATATGATGTTTATTCCTGAGACAGAGGTTTATAGATTGATTGTGAAATCTAAAAATACAGAAGCAGAGAAATTTCAGGATTGGGTTGTGAAGATGTTCTTCCTTTTTCGCCACATTGGCGTAAAGTCTGATAATCAACATTAATAAAGCAATTACTGATCCTGATTTTCTAATTCGCCTTGCAACGGAACTAAAAGAAGAATGCCAGGAGACAGAACACTTACAGTTATGCAATGCCGAAAACACGAGACAAATCGAAGAAACAAAACCAAAGGCATTATTTGCAGATGCAGTTACCGCACACAGTAAAGGGGTCTCTATTTTACCGACGCCTTCTAATGGAGGAGTTCAACAAATAAAGTTTGGAAAAGAATCACGCAGATGTAATGGAGGACAAGCCAAAATTGGCGGCTCAAAATTCGGCCACCAAATATTTTCACAAATCAAGTTACGAAAATCGAGGAAAACAATATCCGTTGTATTTTATGAATCAGTCCGGATTCAGTTTGCTTGTAATGGGATTCACCGGAGAAAAGTTCGGACAATTCAAAGAAACATTCATTACGGCATTCAATCAAATTGATAAATTAATTAAAATCAATTGGCCTTTTGTTAGGCATTGTTTGATGTGAGATATTAGGAAGGGAAACGTCAATTATGACGGTTGGGAATTAGATTGATTTTGCAAGTATCTATGCTCTAAACGGCACTAATCCGGCACTTTTAGTAAAAAAACAGGGTTAAACAATTAAGTCTAACCCTTTGATATTCAATTAGTCGGGGTGACAAGATTTGAACTTGCGACCCCTCGCCCCCCAGACGAGTACGCTACCAGGCTGCGCTACACCCCGAACTTTCGTGAATGCAAAAATAGCCATCTTCTTTACTTGTGCAACAAAATGATTTGTTTTTTACATCTTAAAATACACGTTGTCGTTTTTTTATTTGGAATGGAACAGAAGCCTGAACGGCATTTCTATCTTTTCTGATGCCTTTGTTCGCAACCTTTAACTGTTGTCTGAAGTCTTCTAAAATATTCATATAATTAATAAAGGCATCGTATTTCGATTTGTAAATACCTGGGTTTGATCCGGAATCAAAATAGGCTGGATGATTTTCTTCCATCAGGTGGAAATGATCGGTGGGTTGAAGGTATTGCCAGCCGATTTGTAAATCATGATTTTTTATACCAGTAAGCTGTTTTTCGAGTTTAAATAATTGTTTAATTGCATCTTTTTGAAGTTCATTCCCTGGATAATAAGATGAATGGGAATGTCCTGTCCAACAAACGGGTTCTTCGGTTCCTATTTCTGCAACAGGTCCGAATTGTTCTGTCAGTTCGGACGGCCGGCTGAAGCTGAAGGATTTATCTTTCATGATTTTGAAAACGAATGTCCTGAAAAATTGTTGTTTGGCACTCATTTTCGAACCACCCAAAGTTTTGTAGTTGAGATAGATATTTACCATCGGTTCTTCTGGTCGAATCGCGTAAAATGATGTTAAAAGCTGATCAATTTGTTCTTGCTTTTTCATCGCATTGGGATTGCTGAGCATTGATGCGAATTCGTTGCTGATACCTTCGTTTCGAAACAGTATCCCGATTCTCCTCTGCGATTCGCTGGCGTATAGGCAATTGGGGCTTCGCCATTGTAATAGCTTTTTTGCTCCATTGGTTAATATCATCTGATATCCGGCTTCAGCAACAATTTGTGCGATTTGATTGGTAAATATTAAATCGCTATTCACAAATACCTGAGGGTTTTGTCCAAAATAGTATTCAATCCGCTCCTTATAGAGTTTAATCTGACTTTTGAATTCATCTTTGTTGTCAGCTAGCGAAGCAATAGAATGAGAAGCCAAACCACCAGTAAACTCAACTAATCCTGTATCCGCCAGCTGCCTGAAGCTACTAAGCAACTTTGGGGAATAAATTTGAAACTGATCGAGAGATGTTCCGGAGATGTAAAAAGAGACTTTGAGTTTCCCTTTTGATTGACGAATCAGCCGGAGTAGAAAATCGTTGGTGGGCAAATAATAATTTGTTGCAGACTCGTATATTTCCCTTTCAATCCTCGAATCATCATACCACGATTTTGATTCTCCAACATCGAAGTACCGAAACGTCTGAAAGCTGAAAGGGTGATGAATCTGAAAGTAAAGGCAAATATTTTTCATTTTAGGAGGCTTCTTTATATAGTGTGTTCAGATAAACTTGTCTAATCTGACTGGCGGAATATTCCCAATTTAGTTTGCTGACCTCCAGCTCACCTTCAGTTATCATCGTTTTCGATAATTTTTTATGCTTTAGTATTCCATGTACCGCATCAGCCATGGCCTGTACATCCCAGAAATCGGTTTTTACCACATTCCGGATTAATTCTGAAACGCCTGATTGCAGTGAAATAATAACCGGGACATTCGCCTGCATGGCTTCAAGAGGAACGATCCCGAAAGGTTCAGAAACCGAGGGCATAATGAATAAGTCGCTTCGGTGAAGCATTTTTGTAACCTCTGGCCCATTCAGAAAACCTGCAAAATGAAATCGGTGAGAAATTCCGTATCGGGCACCTAATTCGACGATTTCATCTCTCATTTCACCGTTTCCGGCCATAACAAAATGCACATTTTTCATTCGGTGAATCACCATTCGGGCTACGTCAACAAAGTATTCAGGTCCCTTCTGTATCGTTATTCGTCCTAAGAATGTCACTATCTTTTCCTTCTTGTTTCGTTGTTTCAATGTTTTTAACTCATTCATTTTATTATCAATAGCATTGTAAACTGTCGTTATTTTTTCTGAAGGAATTTGGTATTGTTTGGTAATGATATCCTTTATGCGATTGCTGACTGCAATGATATGGTCAGCCGCGTCCATCCCTTGTTTTTCGATGGTATAGATTGCTGGATTAACAGATCCGCCGCTACGATCAAAGTCTGTAGAATGGACATGTATGACAAGAGGTTTTCCGGAAGCTTTTTTTGCAGCAATTCCGGCCGGAAAAGTTAGCCAATCATGTGCGTGTATCAGGTGAAACTGATTTTCCTGTGCGATTGTTTTTGCGACAATGGCATAATTGTTTATTTCATCGAACAGATCAGGTCCATATTTTCCTGAAAAACGGATTGTGTTACCCTTCTGAATGAATTTCGATTGTTTTTTTCTGACAATCTCCAATTGATGTTTTTCAGCAAAACTTTCCGGAGTAAGGTATGGACACAACCTGGATTGTACTTCAAGAAAGCTGATAACAGCAGAACGCTCTGCAATAGATATTTTACTGCCAATAGCAATCTTCTCAGCACTAATTAACTGGATGTTGGCTGCTTGCTCGTTCCCCTGAGTTTTGGGAACAACAAATGTGACTTGAACATCAGGACTTGCAGACAATCCTTTCACGATGCCATAACAGGCTGTTCCTAATCCGCCTGAAATATTCGGCGGAAATTCCCATCCAAACATTAGAACATTCATTGATCCCGGGTTAATTAATGCGTGCAAATATCCAACAAGTTACAAACAGCAGTGATTTAAATAAAAACTATTTCATACTCTAATTATTTTAGCTATTAGAGAAATTTAAATAGTTACCTATCAATAAGGGGCAATTACAATAATTCAAAAAAAATAGTTTTAGTTCAGAAAGCATCAGACATTTGCCAATCCACAACGAAAGTGTGTTTTTTACTCCTGCTTCTCCCTGAATTTTCAAGGGAGTACCGGTCATCGTCTTCCTTTAAAACACTTAACCGATCTCTCCTGAATGATTGTTTTTCGTTATCAGGCGTTTGGTTTACAGCACTGTCTTCACTAAAAAACCATAAATTTTCTTTAGGAAGTGTAATCCTCGATTGCTTCCTAACGTTTAAAATCCGTTTACTCGCTCTCATGATTATCAATTATTATTCTATCTCGATCTTGTTTACATGAAAAATATGACAAAAGTTACTTTTAAATGATGTTTTCTCTGAAAAATAAATTATAAAAATTGTTAAAAATCAATATGTTAGTTTTTGTTAACTTTGAGTAGTAATAGTAGATAATATAATTATTATATTATGTTTTTATATATAGAATGAAATATATGATTCCCGAAATGAGTATTAAAAAGCACGTTCAGTTTTGTCTATGAGGACATAACAATTATTGATTGTACCCTTGTTGTTCGTGAAAGCATGTTTTGTACCTTTGAGAAGCAAAAATTAAAATTCAACAACATGTTTAAACCATTGAATATTGACGATACAACAAGTAAAAATACCAATGAGGCTATCGAAACTGAAAAGGTTAAATGCCTGATTGTCGGATCCGGTCCAGCCGGATACACTGCTGCTATTTATGCTGCACGTGCAAATCTGAGTCCGGTGATGTTTGAAGGTCTTCAGCCGGGAGGACAACTAACCACAACCACTGAGGTTGAAAACTTCCCGGGATATCCTGAAGGGATTACTGGTCCGGTGATGATGGAGGATCTAAAAGCACAGGCAGTTCGCTTCGGAACTGATGTTCGTTGGGGATTAGCAACCAAAGTTGATTTCACTGGCCCGGTTCATAAAGTTTGGATTGATGATCAGAAAATCATTGAATCGGAAGTGGTAATCATAGCTACCGGAGCAACGGCCAAATATCTGGGACTTGCGGATGAGACAAAATATGCCGGAAGCGGAGTTTCTGCCTGCGCTACCTGCGACGGCTTCTTTTACCGGGGGAAAGACGTGGCCGTAGTCGGAGGTGGAGACACTGCTGCTGAAGAAGCCATTTATCTGGCTGGCTTAGTCAATAAGGTATACCTGATTGTTCGGAGAAATGAACTTCGTGCTTCGAAAGTGATGCAGGAGCGCGTATTCAGGACTAAAAATATCGAAGTTTTGTGGGAACATCAGACCAAAGGATTGATCGGAGATGGTGTTGTGGAAGGTGCTGTTCTTTGGTACAAAAAAGGTGCTCCGGACGAAAAGGAAGTAACTATTAAAATTGATGGTTTCTTTCTGGCTATCGGTCATACTCCAAATTCTGATTTTGTGAAAGATTTTGTTGAAACCGATGAAGTTGGATACATTAAAACAATTCCGGGTAGTTCGAAAACCAATATTCCTGGCGTATATGCCTGTGGTGATGTTCAGGATTCGATTTACCGTCAGGCGGTAACTGCTGCCGGTTCAGGCTGTATGGCGGCGATTGACGCAGAACGGTATCTCTCAGAAAAACACGGTTAATCCGATGAGTAAAGTTGTAGACTCCCAAATGCTAAACATCTATAACAATACAAGTATTCAGTCATTTGTTTGACGCTGACTGAAAAGATATTACTTAAATTACTTCTTGTAATTCTTTCTGAAATGATATTTTGGAATGAAACAAAAAATCCCGGGATGATATAGCAATATTCAATCCCGGGATTTTTATTTAATTTTGATGCTCTGTCCTTAATTTAAAAACACATCAATTATTTTTCATGAAACGAATCATACAAACAAACAACGCGCCGGCAGCTATCGGGCCATACAGCCAGGCAATAGAAGTAAGCGGAACACTTTACATTTCTGGTCAGATTCCGCTAAATCCTCAAACAATGAAGATTGTGGATGGTGGAATTCAGGAACAAACCGAACAGGTTTTGAAAAACATCGGAGCGATTTTGAAAGAAGCTGGGTACAACTACAGTGATGTGGTTAAATCGACCTGTCTGCTTAGTGACATGACGAATTTTAGTGATATGAATGGAATATATGGCAAATACTATTCGGAAAATCCTCCCACTCGTGCTGCTTTTGCTGTAAAAGAATTGCCAATGGGAGTTCTGATTGAAATTGAAACAATAGCAGCAAAATAACGATTAATGATACCTAAACAGAGAAACGTGATGGTTTGGGTTTGTCAACGTAAGGATATTTTTATATTTTTGAATGATTACGAATATAGATAATAGCCTAAAATATCTTAAACTACTAAATTTATAAACTATGACAAATCGTAGACGATTTTTGAAAACAACTGCAGCTTTTGCTGCTGTAACAATGGTTTTCCCAATGACAGCCTGTGCCCAGGAGAAAAAAACAATTGGATTGCAATTGTATACCGTGCGTGACAAAATTCAGCAGGATTTAAAAGGTACACTCGAGAAATTGGCCCAAATAGGATACAATTCTGTTGAAGCTGCTGGTTATAATGTAGCCGACGGCACCTTCTACGGAATGGAACCCAAAGCCTTTATTAATCTATTAAACAGCCTGGGAATGCCAATGAATAGTTCGCACACCGTGTTTGAACTTGATTCAGCAGAGAAAGTCATTGCTGATGCAGCAGCAACAGGAGCTAAATACATCATTTATCCTTATTTGTCCGATCAGTTCCGTACCGACCTTGATGGTTGGAAGGCAACTGCAGAAAAGTTCAATAAGATGGGTGAAATTGCTAAAAAGAACGGAATTCAGTTTGGCTATCACAATCATGCTTTCGAATTCGAAAAGATGGAAGATCAAATTCCATATGATTTACTTTTAACTGAAACTGATCCTTCGTTAGTGACTTTCGAAATGGACTTGTACTGGGTAACCCGAGGTGGTCAGAATCCACTGGATTATTTTAAAAAATATCCAGGTCGTTTTCAGTTGTGGCATGTAAAAGATATGGTTAAAACTGAAGATATGTTCTTTGCACCGGTAGGCAGCGGTCGAATGGACTTTGCCAGTATTTTTGCAGAAAAGGAATCTGCCGGTATGAAATATTTCTTTGTTGAACAAGACAGTTTTAAAGATCTTGATTCGTTGGAAAGTGCTGAAATGAGCTACAAGTATTTAAATCAGGCTAAGTTTTTATAAGAATTATAATCTTTCTTAATCCCCGCCGGAAAACTCATCACACCTTACCCGGCGGGTTTTTTATGCCCTTTAATTACTTCTGATGTATTGATTTGAGAAATTGATTGGCTGAACAACATTTGCAAATGTGCCGTTAATTGCTGCCATATAGGCCAAATACACTTCAGCAGCTTTTACTGTTTTTTCGTCGAAAAAGAGATCGCTGATTGCACATGCGTCAGAAATAAGTGTACATGAATATTCCAGATTGCTTGCTGCGCGCACTGCTGTGTCAATGCACATGCGACTCATAGCCCCGCAAATTACCAAATCAGATAATTGAAGTGACAATAAATGTTCATCCAGTTTGGTAATTCTGAAGCTGTTCGGAAAATTCGGAATAATTACCGTTTCATTTTCGAGCGGACAAGCAGATTCATTCCTTTTTCTTCCATAGCTCTACTTTTTGTGTTTCGCTATTTCAGGATGAGACATTGAAATGAAAAAAGAGATGACTTTTCGAAAGTCACCTCTTTTTATTTTCAGGAATGATTACAGGGCAAAAAGGTGAGTAGTGTATCACCCCTAAGTCCAAGTCTCAAAGTTTCGAGAGATATGATTTCGTTGGTTGCAATATTTCCCAGATTTACATTAGGCCCCAGTAGCTTTATGAACCATACCTGTTGCGTTTTCAACGGAGCCTCCCATAAAATAACATTTGGATCAACGGCCTTTTTAATGTCTAAAATCAATTCGAAGTTTGCAGAGCCGTCATCGTTGTAAATTCCCATGTTGCCACTTTCGCGCGCTTCGGCAATAACTTTCCAGGCACCGGCCTGCAATTCAGTCTGAATATAGGAAATCCATTTGGCATTCGAAATTTCTTTCCCTTTTAGCTTTGATCCAACTTCAGATAAAACGGTGAAATCTTTACTAAGATTAGCGATATATTTGCATTTCAGATCATGGTCAAGTTCCATTACTCCATCAGAAACTTCAACAACCTCCATTTCATATTCGTCCAGGAAACGGCGGTAATCGTCGAACATATCACGAACTGCAAAGGCTTCAAAAAGAGTTCCACCAAAATACGGTTTCAATCCGGCTGATTTGTAGAGCCTTATTTTTTCGTGCAGACGATTGGTAATAATTGAGGTTCCAAATCCTAATTTTAACAAATCGCAGTATGGGGCTGAAATGTCGCATAGATCTTCTGCTTCACGTAAACTCAACCCTTTGTCCATAACCATTGTAAGTCCGTTTTCGCGGGGTTGTGCCGGTCGTTCAGGCATGTTTGGCAATCGAAAATTCATTATTTTATAGTTTCGTTGTTTGGTATTGTGAAATAAGTTTTTTGATTGATTCAATTTTTGATGCTTCAGGATAAAACTCGAAAAGTTCATTTTGTTTGCTGTAATCAATTTTTAGTGCTTTTTCAAAATGACATACAGCTTCCAACTCTTCATCTTTGTCAAGCAAATAAGCAGTTAACCTGTAATTGAGGAATGCATTCGATTTGTTGATCTTGTTTGCCGTTTTTAAAACTTCGATGGCTCTGTCGGTATCATCCATATCATAGAACATTTCTGAGTAGGATAGCCAGCTTTCTATATTTTCAGGCTCAAGCATGGTGGCCATTTCAAATGATTCAATAGCTTCCTTGTTTTGTTCCAGTTCAGCATGAACCTTGGCGTTCATTGCCCAAAAATCAGCATTGTCTTCTTCGAGTTTAATCGCTTTTTTAAAGAAAGTCTGCGCTTCCTTTAACTGACCTTCGGACCACATAATCAATCCGGAGCCATACCATGCGCTCGAATTGGTATCATTTATCCGGATAGCTTTCTGATAATTGACAAGAGCTTCGTTGTACTTATCCGAATTCAGATAACATTCAGCCAGATAGCAATAGGCATCATCATTTTCCTTGTCAAGCTCCAGGTATTCCAGATAACATTCAATTGCTTCGTCGAACTGGTTATTATTGGCCAAAGCATTGGCCTTGTTGAAATGAGCATGAAGAAATTCCGGATTCAAAACGAGAGAATAATCGTATGCTTCAATGGCTTTTTCGAATACACCTATACGGTTATAGGTAATTCCAATGTTATACCATACCGAATGGTTGAATGGATCGATGTCGAGATATTTATCGTAATATTCAATGCTGTTTTCGAATTGGGAATCCTTGTCGTAGTAATAACCTAATTCGTAAAGAACAATTTCATTTTGAGGATTGACATTGCAGGCTTTTTTCAGGTATTTTATGGCCAGATGCGTTTCTCCTGCCTGACCAAACGAAATACCAATATTATATAGTGTCTCGTCGAGGTCGTCGAGAGGCATTTTCAGTGCTTGTTCGAATGCTTCAACTGCTTTGCCAACATCGCCAAGTAAATTTAACGCTCCGCCTTTGGTCAGGAGTATTTCCGGATTATTAGTTTCAATTTTTTCGGCCATACTCAGTAATTCAAGGCATTCTTCCAGTTTGCCTTCGTGCATGAGTACCTGGGCCTGTCGGATTTTAATGGAAATAGCAGATGGATGAAGCCTAAGCCCCGTTTCAACTGCTTTTTTAGCAAGTTTAATTCGTCCATCTTCAAGGAAATGATCAACAATCCCCTCTACTTCAAATACATCGAAGTAATTTGAAGAATTGCTTTTTACCATATTTCTGAAACGTTCTACGGCCTCCTCGAAATCATCCTCTTCAATATCTCTGGCGTCATCGTTCATATGTTCTCGTTAAAAGATTGCAAATTTAAGAATACTTTTTGATTTGAATCATTTTGACTGATGCTCTTTTCGCAAGAGGTCCGTAACTGTTTTAACCGGATTGAAGGTTTCAATCGGTACTTCGACAAAAAGAGTGTTCCATTCCGACATCGATCCGTTCCATAACCCGGGCAGTTCCTGTGCTTTCAATTTTTTCCCATCTTTCGACTTCTCTGAGATGAAACCGGTTTCCGGATCACTGTATTCCAAAAGATTATATTTTTTACCTGTGTAATTTCGCACTGCACAAACCAGATCAACCGGATTAAAATGCGTGGCATTTCTGGCAATGTCTGCCTGTTCATGGTTTTTAAAATCAATTTGTGAACTTTCCACAATTTGCAGCGAAATTGAGCCGTCGCTGTTCAACGCAAAAAATGGACCTCCACCTGGTTCACCCTGATTTTTCACCATTCCGCAAACTCTTAGTGGTCGGTTAAATTTTCCAACGAGGTAATGGTGAAGCTCTTCTTTTTCGCTGTAGTACTGATTTTTCGGAGGCGTAATGTTCAGAATATTTTCAAGGAAATTGGTTGCTTCAGCATAAAAAGCACTCTCGAGTGTGCTTGGGTAATGTTCTTTCAGCTGTTTCTGGTAATAAAAAATTTGTTCCTGAAGACTGAGTAATACTCCTGCAAGTGCTTTTTTAGATTCAATCGTCGGCTTTTTAAACTGATCAGGAACAACATTGTCAATATTTTTAATAAAAATAAGGTCAGCGTCCAAATCGTTCAGATTTTCAAGTAATGCGCCATGACCAGCAGGTCGGAAAAATAAACTTCCATCGTTGTTTCTGAAAGGCTCATTATCCGGAAGTACTGCAATGGTATCAGTAGATGGTTTTTGTTGTGAAAAACTAATCTGATAGCTTACGTTGAATAATTGTTCATATTTGGGTTTTACTTTAGCCACATGCTCCTCAAACACCTGCTGATGCTCAGTTGAAACGGTAAAATGAAGATCAATGATTCCCTCTCTGTTTTTTGAATACAAAGCACCTTCCACAAGGTGTTCTTCCAGAGGAGTTCTGTTGCCATCGGGATAACGATGAAACTTAAGTAATCCTTTCGGGAGATTTCCATAATTTAAACCTTGCTCCAGAAGTACCCATTCCAATAGTTTTTGAACCGGAATATCTTCAATCGATTTGTTTTCTTTCGCGGCCAGTTCTTTGATGTCGTCGTAAAATGCAAATTGATCAAGCTGATCCAAAAAAGTTGCAACTTCCTTGTCATTTAAGATTTCTTCCTGAGTTTTACCTTTCTGCAAATCCTCCAAAGCCGAGAACAGCGACTTAAACATCCGGCTGGCAGCTCCTGATGCTGGTACAAATTTCAAAAGCTCCAACCCTTTTGAAATTTTCGCATCAAAAACTGAACTATATTTCTGAATTTCGTCGCCTGATAACTTAATGAGCCCGTGGTAAATACTGGCTGCTTCGATAATTTTAAGGAATGGAAAATCAGTCTTGAAATTTTCAATTTGCTTGTTAACAACCTCCAACTGACTGCCCCTTGCCTTAATATGACTGATATCTTCTGGTTTAAACATAGCAGCGATTTAACGTTTTATAAATTTATAAATTCGGTTTGAAGAAAACATACCAACTCAGGGTTTCTCTCAAAAAGTTATAAACTCGTTTTTAACAATTCAACTCATTTCGTGTCGACATTAAGCATCACTCAATCAATGCGATAGAACAAAAAACAGCAATGTGTTTTTAATTTATTATTTTAATTTTATTATTTTATAAAAACCAAGGATGTTTTTTTCTTCTTTTCGGAGGCCTGATTTGATGGAATGTAAGAACCAGTTTGATTTTGGAAGCTAATAAATAGAGCTACTTTTGTCGTGAAAGTAAAAATTAAATCTAATGAGCCGATTTCCGTGGGGAAGTGAAAAAAGATACAATGATTTTTCAGGATATTTCCGGAAAAAGTTCAAGGACAGAGTTCAAAAAATATCGATCGATGCTGGTTTTACCTGCCCCAACCGTGATGGGTCAAGAGGCATTGGAGGCTGTTCGTATTGTAACAACCTCACTTTCTCTCCGGGATATTGCAATCTGGAAAAAAGTGTCACCAATCAACTCTCGGAAGGTATTGCATTTTTCTCCAGAAAGTATAAATCCATGCAATTTCTGGCTTATTTTCAATCTTACAGCAATACTTATGCTCCTCTTGAAATCCTAAAAAAGCTTTACGAAGAAGCGTTAGCTCATGAAGGAGTCATTGGACTGGTGATTGCTACCCGACCGGATTGTGTGACCGATGAAATTCTGGATTATCTTCAGGAGTTGGCTCAAAACCATTACATCATGGTTGAATTTGGGCTTGAATCACATAAAAATTCGAGTCTTGAGCGAATGAACCGTGGTCATAGTTTCGAAGAGTCGGTTCGGGCTCTTGAAGAAACTTCCAGAAGAAAAATTCACAATTGTGCCCATCTCATATTAGGTTTGCCAGGCGAAACAGAGACCGATTGGCTTGATCAGGCGAGGATTATTTCGCAGCTTCCAGTCGAAAACATAAAACTCCATCAGCTTCAGATTCACAAAAACACCCGCATGAATCGTGAATATACCAAGGACTCAACTCAATTTACGATGTTCACTGTTGATGAGTATTTGAATTTGGCTGTAAAATATCTGGAACTGCTCAATCCCAAAATAGTTGTTGAACGATTTGTAAGTGAAGCTCCGGATGATTTGCTGGTTGCACCAAGATGGGGCCTGAAAAATTTTGAATTCACGGCCAAACTCGAAAAGATGCTCGAAGAACAGAATACCTGGCAGGGACGCCTTTTCTAATCGCAGTATTTAGTCTTCACGTTTTGTTAATGGTCATTTCCATAATCGCTTAATAGAATTGAATGAAAATTAATGTTCAATATCATTTCAGAATAGCTATAGTTAGCTGATAATTAGGGTTTGCTGAAAAACTCAGAAGCCACTGTATTTCATTTAGATAATGATTATTTATTTCAAATAAGTGCAAGGAAATTTGAATTGATGATGTAAAACCCATGCACTTTTAATATTTCACCTTCAACCTGGGAGTTGTAAGAAATCCTGAAAGGATTTAATATGAATAACCGCCGGTGAAACCGGTGGATGAAAATACGAGATGATTCGGAACCCTGAAAGGAGTTCAATAATAATGCGTTAACATCGATTGAACCCTTATCAGGGTTCGGGACTTGGGTTCTATCTTTTCCCCGAATTCCATTCGGGGCTATTCACATTTAACCACTTCGTGGTTTTATGTAGTTTTTTCAGCAAACCCTAACTGGGTTAGAACTATATCAGTTGAAATTAAATTCCAATTTAATGAAGAAAAAGATTTACCAACTATTTTTGGCACCATTACCAGTGCTGCAAAACAACAAAAGACCCATCTCTGAGTCTTTTGTCTAAATTTATTGCTTTAAGTCTTTGTTCTTAAAGGATCGGGAAAATTTTATGGTCGGCCAGATATTCCACAATCGTCTTCACATTTTGTCCCCTGTTTTCAGGATGCAACAACAAGGTTGGATTTTCAGGTGCAACAAACTGAAGGTCAGCACCCGGAAGATTTTCAATTAATCCCTGATCAAATCTGGTATACAATTCAGGCTTATTCGTTTTGCAGAATTCCAGGCTGGCATCCATATGAATCAGTTTAAACCGGTCTTCGCCAATAATCTGAACAATCTGTTTGCGAATATTTTCGTCCGGAGAAATAAATGAACAAATGGTGATGATTCCCTGATCATTCAGCAATTTACTGATGTGAGCCACACGGCGAAGGTGTTCGGCACGATCAGCCGGTGAAAAATCAAGCTCGTTCGAAAGTCCCAGCCGGATTGAACTACCATCGAGCAGAACCACGGTTGCTCCATGTTCAAACAACTCCTTTTCGAGCGTAAATGCCAGCTCGTTTTTGCCTGAACCATGTAAGCCGGTAATCCATAAAGTGGTTCCCTTTTGGTTGTACCGTTTTTCCCGCTGTACTTCTGTAATCAGGCATTCTCCTTTATGAATCCGGAGTTTGTTGGCTTCCAGTGTTTTTTCGTCAATTATTTTGGATGGAAGGTCTTCTGCACTTAGTTTGTCGATGATCATTCCCACGGCAACTGTATTGTTCGTCATCGGGTCAATCAGGATAAATGAACCGGTGCTGCGATTCTTTTTGTATGGATCGAAGTAGATTGCTTTATTGGTTGTCATCACTACCCGACCGATCTCGTTCAGCTCAAAATGATCAACCGATGATTTCTGAAGCGAGTTGACATCAATTTTATACTGAATTTTGTCAAACCGTACGCGAGTCGTATTGTTGGCATGTTTAATAAATAACTGTTCACTTGGATTCATTGGTTTTTCGTCCATCCAAACCAGCATGGCTTCAAAATGACGCTCAATTCGCGGCAGATTATCCGGATAAACAATCATATCGCCACGCGAAATATCGATTTCATCTTCGAGCGTAACTGTCACTGACTGTGGAGGAAAAGCTTCGTCCAGATTTCCGTCATACGTAATTATTTCTTTTATTCTGGAAGTTTTGCGCGATGGTAAAACCATAATTTCTTCACCTTTCCGGAGTATTCCTGAAGCAACTCTGGCTGAAAAACCACGGAAATCGAGATCGGGACGAAGTACATATTGAACAGGGAAACGCATATCGTCGAAATTCCGGTCGCTGCTAATGTGTACCGATTCCAGAAATTCGAGCATACTTTTGCCGTGATACCAGGGCATTTTGGTTGTTGGTTCCACCACATTTTCGCCTTTCAGCGCCGAAAGTGGAATGAAATTGACATCCGGAACATCGAGCTGAGTGATAAAAGCCTTGTATTCAGCACATATTTCATCAAAAACTTTCTGGTCGTAATTGACCAGATCCATTTTATTGACTGCCAAAACCACGTGTTTAATGCCTAACAAAGAAACCAAAAACGTGTGTCGGCGGGTTTGGGTAATCACACCTTTGCTGGCGTCAATCAGGATAATAGCCAGATTGGCGGTTGATGCACCTGTGACCATGTTTCGCGTATATTGTGTATGTCCGGGAGTGTCAGCTATGATGAATTTGCGCTTGTTGGTCGAGAAATAACGGTAGGCCACATCAATCGTGATTCCCTGTTCGCGTTCGGCTTTTAAACCATCGAGCAACAGCGCATAATCGATTTCCTCACCGGCATGACCAACCCGTTTGCTATCGCGTTCGAGTGCCGAAAGCTGATCTTCGTAAATTTTCTTGCTGTCGAACAACAAACGACCGATCAGTGTCGATTTACCATCGTCAACAGAACCCGCTGTTAAAAGACGCAATAAATCTTTCTTCTCGTCCTGATCCAAATAAGTATTGATGTCGAGCGTTCCTCTTGTTTCTCCGTTTGGAGAATTCACAGTGGATATATTTTGATTATTTTCTGTCATGATAATAAGGAAATAAGAAACTTTTCGGATTGAAATCTATCTTTATAATAATATTCAACCCCTTCAGGGTTGATGTCACATTTTATTCGTGTTCCATGGGTTACACCCATGGTTATTCAAATTCAACCCTTTCAGGGTTTTCTTGAAGCCAAAGTCCGAAGGACTTTAATATAAATAACCTCCGGTGAAACCGGAGGCAAAAGAACGAAAACAAATTAGAACCCCGAAGTGGGTTCAATTATCTATTGAAAGAAATTTAGACATTTTCAAGTTTGGACTTGATTTTTGTTTCTCCAAAGATAGAAGACGTTACTTCTTTAGAAATACCCTTCACGTTTCTTCTGTTCCATTGAACCGTCCTGATCGAAATCAATCACACGGGTGGTTCGTTCTGAAACAGTAACAGTCATCATTTCTTCCACAATTTTTTCGATGGTATCTGCTTCCGATTCAACAGCTCCGGTAAGCGGATAACAGCCTAAGGTGCGGAAACGAACCATTTTCATTTCTGCTTTTTCGGCTATTTCCTTCGGCATACGGTCATCATCAACCATGATCAGGTTGCCATCCTGATTGACAACAGGACGCTCTTTGGCGAAATAGAGTGGTACAATCGGGATTTTTTCCAGACGAATATATTGCCAGATGTCGAGTTCAGTCCAGTTTGAAATTGGGAATACGCGAATTGATTCGCCTTTGTGAACACGGGCGTTATAAATATCCCACAATTCAGGACGTTGATTTTTGGGATCCCACTGGTGAAATTTATCGCGGAACGAGAAGATGCGTTCTTTGGCTCTCGATTTCTCTTCGTCGCGTCGTGCACCGCCAAAGGCTGCGTCAAACTTATATTTGCTCAGTCCTTCAAGCAAAGCCTGTGTTTTCATAACATCGGTGTGTACCTTACTTCCATGAGTAAAAGGGCCAACTCCAGCTTCAAAAGCTGCCTTATTGTAATGAACAATCAGGTTCCAGCCATTTTCTTTGGCATAGTTGTCGCGGAACTCAACCATTTCTTTAAATTTCCATTTCGAATCGATATGCATCATGGGAAACGGAACTTTTCCGGGATAAAAAGCCTTTTCGGCCAGACGAACCATTACCGAAGAATCTTTTCCGATGGAATAAAGCATGACCGGATTTTCAAATTCAGCCGCAACTTCGCGGATAATATGGATCGCTTCGGCTTCCAGTTCTTTGAGGTGTGAAAGACTGTATTCTGTCATTTGTTTTATTTTCGTTTTATTTCAAGTGTGCAAAAATAATACTTTATACTCTTTTATTGAGTAGTATTCAAACTAAATTCCAAATTTCAGGATTAAAGTTTAACCTTGAGTTGAATATTTTTCTGTTTCAAATCGGGAATTAATCAATTAAAAGCTCCAGAACAATGGAATCAACAATATAGCAACCAGGAATATAATGATGTTTAGTGGGAGTCCGACTTTTACAAAATCCTTGAAACGGTAATTTCCTATCCCCTGAACAATCAGGTTGGTTTGATAGCCAATTGGAGTGGCAAAGCTTGCCGATGCAGCAATACAAATGGCTACAAAGAAAGGTTTCGGATCGACTCCCATCTGGTTTGCTGCAGCCATGGCAATCGGAAAGGAGATAGCTGCAGCAGCATTGTTGGTAATCAATTCAGTGAAAATATTTGTTAAAAGGTAGATACAGGCCAAAACTCCAATTGGACCCCAGTTTTTGGCAAAAGCAATCGAAGTGTGCGCAATTCCGTCAGCTACACCTGAGTTTTGCATCGCTTTGCTAATTCCGAAAGCGCAGGCAATCGTAATTAAAAGATCCCAGCTTATGGCTTTGGTGTATTTTTGATGAGGCACAATTTTCAGCCAAATCATCAACATCGCTGCAATGGCTGAGAAAAAGAACATGTCAGTATTCACATTCCCGAATTTCGGAAGGTAATCGGCAGCTGTTGCTCCGGCAATCATCAGGACCAGAATACTTAATGCCATCCACTTCTTGCTTTTGGCTTTATTCTCATTGTGTTCGCCAATATAAGTAGTGAGATAGAAAATTTTAGACTCTCCCCAGTTTTTAATGAAGCGCTCGGTAGTCAGAAGAACAAGATTGTCACCTTCTTTTAATTTCAAACTTCGGAGATTGGAAGTAATGCGTTCTCCATTGCGGTGAACAGCTACAATGACAGCCTGGTAATGATCAAAAAAATTGAACTCAACTATCGTTCTTCCAATACCCGGGAAACGTGGTGCCAAAACAGCTTCGTATTGTTGCAGGTCGCTTGTCTTTACCTGTCCTTCCAGTAGTTCGAGACCTTTTATTCGTACACTTTTTAAATCTTTGATGATATCCAGACCATCTGATTTTCCGGCGACTAAAAGATGATCATTGGCTTCGATGGTTAATCCCGGGGTTTTGCCCGCCAGTTTTGCCCCTTCGTGTTCAACCTGAATGATGTCAAATCCTTTCAGTTCCTTGGTTCTGCCGTTTTTAAGGCCCTGACCAACCAGTTGACTTTCTGGCGGAACAATGAGTTCGTAATAATAATCTTTCTGGTCATAAAGTGGTCGCCGGATGAAATTTTTCTCTCCCGGAAGTAAATGAACACCAATGTAACTCATGTAGAAATAACCTACAAACGCCAGCGGAATACCAACCAATCCCAATTCAAACATGGAGAAACCGTCAAATCCGTTATCAAGCATCAAACCGTGAACGACCAGATTCGTTGAAGTTCCGATGAGCGTGCAAACTCCTCCGAGAATAGTGGCGTACGATAGCGGAATAAGGAATTTCTGCGAAGAGAGATTCAGGTCTTCCGCCCATTTTTTCACAATGGGTGCAAATATGATGACAATCGGAGTGTTATTCAGGAAGGCTGACATAAATGAAATCGGAAACATGAGCCGAAAAAACAAAAGCCTGATGTTGCCTCTTCGTTTAGGAAGAAATGTAATTGCCAGTTTATTTAATGCTCCCGATTGTTTGATACCCTCACTAACAACAAAAAGTATGGCGATGGTTATCATTCCTTTGTTCGAAAAACCAGCCAAAACTTCTTTTGAGTTGACAATTCCAAATATCATCAGGATGATAAGCGCTGAAAATAAAACCAGCCCGGGACGCATAATCTCCTTCGCCAATGCAATGACGACCATGACAATGATAGCCAGTACAAAAAATCCTTCTGTTGTCATATGACTATAAAATGTGGGTTCTGTAGATTTTCTTTATTGTATATCAATTCTGTTTTCAAATCCGGAAGAAAAATATTCTTCCCGGCGGCTTTTATAATCGCATGCCCAGCTGCTGTGTCCCATTCCATCGTTTTGCCAATCTTTGGATAAACATCGGCTGTACCTTCAGCTACCATGCATATTTTTAATGAACTTCCTTTGCGAATCAGTTGAACTGCCCCCTCTTTTTGCCTGAGTTCTTCAACGTATGCTTCAGTTTCCTGATTCATGTGCGATCGGCTCAGAGCAACGACATACTCCAATGATGTTCTTTTCTCCGGAAGTTTTGTTCCTGAATGCTGCATCGATTGAAAGGTACAATTTTCATCAGGATTTAACAACTTCCAGGCTCCGAAATCCGAAATTCCGGCATAAAGTTCACCTGTAACCGGCGCATAAATAACCCCTGCTACTGGTTGGTTTTTTTTTATGAGTGCGATGTTTACCGTAAATTCATCGTTGCGTTTAATAAACTCTTTGGTTCCGTCCAGCGGATCGACCAGCCAAAACAAATTCCAGTCTTTTCTTTCTTCAAAACCCTGATGAATACCTTCTTCACTCAATACAGGAAGACCAGTGCTTTCAAGGGCTTTCAGAATCTCTTCATGAGCTTTGGTATCAGCGAGGGTAACCGGGGTATTGTCGCCCTTTAGCTGCATCTGGAAGTCAGCTGACGAATAAATAGTTCTGATTTGTATCCCGGCCAGAATAGCTGCACCTATGGCTCTGTCGATTAATTCGGTTACTGTCATTTGCTAAAGTTAATCACACCCACTTTACTGGCAACTGGTTATTTTTTAGTACAATAAATTCTCATCAGATAATGAATCCGGATGCAAAAAATCGTATTTACTGAGGCTGATTATTTCTATTAAAAAGCCAAGATCAAAGGTAAGTAACGTTTGGGAGATGCTCTTAGGCTTTTATACTTATTGTGGCTCACTTGCTTTTATCCTGAATCAGACTTTCCCGGGTTGAAATTTGGGCTCTATGACGTTAGGTGTGGAATTTTACTTTTAAAAAAGTCATCAATTTACTTCAGTGATTATTTGGACTTATGCACCGGAGCGAAATATAAATGACCCCAATAAAAATGAGGGTAAAAAATAACACTTATTCAACCCTGTTCAGGGTTGTTTTCTTTGGTCCCTCCTTACCCCCAGTTTTACTGGGGGTAATTAACATTATACTACTTCGTAGTATATGCTTCATTGAATTTGTATAACAATATTGATTTTTCTGCAATCCTTCTCTTACATGACACATACGATTCGTCATAGAACTGAAATTTATTTCGAAACTGATTCTTGTTTATCCTCAGCAATCCGGATGTCTTCGGTTAAAATCTCAACCAATGCAGAATACCCCAGTTGTTCAAGTTCAATAGCGACTTTGTTTTTTCCTTTTATCCGGATTAGTTTTCCCTGAAGGCCGATCAATGGTCCGGAAATAACTTCAATCATCTGTCCGGGCAGGAAAGTTTCTCTGGTAATCTCAATTTCAAGATCGTCTTGCTGAAGCATCAGTTTCAGGTAGTCAATCTGGTTATCCGGAATTGTTGCGGCCGTTCCTTCAAACCTGACATAACTGACCACATAATTTGACTGTAATACGGAATCATATTCTTTACGGCAGATTCTCACAAACAGATAGCCCGAAATAAGTGGCATTTCAACCCATTTCTTTCGGTCGCTCCACTGTCTGAGCTTGCGCTGAATCGGTAGAAAAGTCTCAATTTCTTTGAATTGCAATTCGGTTTGAGCTTTCTTCTCGGCCCTTGATTTGACGTAAACAGCATACCAATTATAAACACATGCCGGATTTATTTCTTCCATACCTGATCTCTTACTGTATAAATGCGTTCAATAATATCCACGACCTTCAAGCCTTCCATCGCATTGGTACTGATTGGAGTCTGGCCGTTTAAGGTTTCAACCACATTTTGAATAACCAGGTGATGGTTTTGGGCAGAGCCTTTATAAAGCCCGTAATCGTTGGGTGGAGCACTGGCTTCGAGTTCAGGCATCTCGTAATCTTTCACGTTGCAGTAAACCACTTCGTTCATGTATTGACCGGCTACTTTAATGGTTCCTTTTTCGCCGATGATGGTCATGCTGCTTTCCAGGTTTTCACCATAGATGGCAGTGGAGTAATTTAATGCGCCAATCCCTTCGTCTACAAACTCGAAATTGACAATTCCGGTATCTTCAAAATCGGTTAAATTCTTGTGCGAGAAATCCATAAATTGTCCGCTGATGTTTTTGATATCGCCAAATAACCAGTACATGATATCGATGAAATGTGAAAACTGAGTAAACAAGGTTCCTCCGTCCAATTTTGCATCGCCATGCCAGTTTTTGTGTGTATAGTAGCGCTCGTCGCGGTTCCAGTAGCAATTAATCTGTACATGAAACAATTTGCCCAGTACGTTCTGACGGATCACATTTTTCAACCAGACAGAAGGGGGAGAATAGCGGTTTTGCATCACGCAGAAAGCACTTTTATTTTTCTCCAGGGACTTAAATACAACTTTTTCGGCATCGGCTCGGGTCAAAGCCATTGGTTTTTCGATGACGACATGGATGCCTTTTTCGAGGGCTTTAATCGCCATCTCAGCATGCAAACCGTTGGGCGAACAGATGTTTAAAACATCCAGGTCAGTCTCTTTTTTAAGTAATTCATCGATCGAACGGTAAAAAGGAATCCCATCGTACGATACTTTACATTCTTCCGGAGTAAGAATATCGCAAACAGCAGCCAGTTCCGACTGCGGGTTACGAAGTATCATTTCAGCGTGTCGCTTGCCAATGTGTCCTTGTCCGACAACGGCAAATCGTATTTTTTTTTCTGTAAGCATCTCGGTTTGTAGTTTAATATTCAAGATATGAGGCGATTGAAAGTGCCTGCCTGCTGTTAAGATTTGGTACTGTCGTGTTTGATGACTCTTCCATTTTCAAACCGATATTTTTCATGGCTTTCAGGGCAAACAGCCATTCCTTCGGAATTGAATTTTAGTTTATGACCGTATTCACTCATCCAGCCAGTTCGACGGGCCGGATTTCCAACCACCAAGGCATAATCAGGAATGTCCCTGGTAACCACAGCGCCTGCACCAATAAAGGCATATCGTCCGATACTTATCCCGCAAACAATGGTCGCGTTGGCTCCGATAGTCGCACCTTTTTGCACCAGCGTTGGTTTGTACTCATTCTTCCGGATAACTGCGCTTCGGGGGTTGATCACATTGGTGAAAACCGCCGATGGCCCCAGAAAAACATCGTCTTCACAAATCACTCCGGTATAAACCGAAACGTTGTTCTGAATTTTAACGTTGTTACCAAGTATGACTTCCGGAGAAATAACCACATTTTGGCCGATTGAACATTGCTGACCAATGTGGCAATTGGTCATGATATGCGAAAAATGCCAGATTTTTGTTCCTGTTCCAATATGGCAACCGGGATCAATCACTGAGGTTTCGTGTGCAAAATAAGATGTTTCCATTAGCTAAAAAAATTCCTGATTTCCGATACAATAAAATTTAACTGTTCGTCGGTTAATTCGGTGTGCATGGGCAAAGATAATACTTGTTCCGAAAGTTCCTCGGCAACGGGGAAATCACCTTTCTGATATCCCAGATACTGGTATGCTTCCTGAAGATGAAGCGGCATGGGATAATAAACCATGCCCGGAATTTTTTTGGCCTGAAGGTATTTTTGCAGCTCATCGCGTCTGCCGGGAACTTTAAGGGTATACTGATGGAAACTGTGCGAACTGTATGAAACCCGTGCCGGAATCGTTATTCCCGGAATTCCCGACAATTCCCGGTCGTAAAACGCGGCAGCTGCCTGACGGGCTTCGACATATTGATCGAGGTATTTCAATTTCACATCCAGAATTGCCGCCTGAATGGCATCCAACCTGGAGTTCATACCGATTTGCTGATAATAGTAGCGTTTGCTCATGCCATGATTGGCAATGGAACGCATGGTTTGAGCAAGTTCGTCGTTATTCGTGAACAATGCTCCCCCATCGCCAAAAGCACCAAGGTTTTTGGTGGGGAAAAACGAATTGCATCCAATATCTCCGATAGTGCCTGCTTTGCCTGTTTCTCCATTCCTGAAATAATATTCGGTACCTAAAGCCTGACAGGCATCTTCAATGACAGATAGTTTGTATTTTCCTGCGATTTCGTTAATCGATTCCATGTCGGCACACTGACCGTAAAGATGAACCGGAATGATCGCTTTTGTTTTGGCTGTAATGCATAGGTTGATCAGTTTCGGACTAATGTTGAACGAAACCGGATCAACATCGGCCAATACAGGTTTAAGTTTCATCAGAGACAGCACTTCAAGCGTAGAAACAAAGGTGAATGGAGTGGTGATGACTTCATCGCCTTCCTTCAGATTTAAAGCCATCAGGGCTATCTGAAGGGCATCCGTTCCGTTTCCACACGAAATAACATGACCGGTATTCAAATACTTCTGCAGATTTCCTTCAAATTCGATGACCTTACCTCCTTTTACAAACACTGAAGATCGTATTACTTCATCGATTTGAGAATCAATTTCAGTCTTTATTTTTTCATACTGAGAAAATAAATCAACCATTTGAATATTCATAGTCACTGGATTTTAGCTGAAAACGGAATTTGTTACGGATTCTGATTGAATAAATAAAAGTTTCATCTTCCCGCTTCTGTTCGAATTCGGGAAAGCGAAAGCGAAAGTAGGAATTTGTTTAAACAGATCATCTTCTTTGCAAATCAAATGTTGGTTTGAGGTATAAAATCTAACATAAATCTCATTTTGAATGGATAACTAGCTCTGATTAATCTTGATTAACTGTATGTTGTAAGTTTATTCAATTTTATTCCATGTATTGTTGATAGTTTGAAGTGAAAAGCATATCTTTGCAACCGCTTTTGAAAAACAAAGGCACATGAGGATGATCTAGTAGCTCAGTTGGTAGAGCACATCCCTTTTAAGGATGGGGTCCTGGGTTCGAACCCCAGCTGGGTCACCAAAGCGGGGATTTTATCAAATTTGATAGAATCCCCTTTTTTTTGTCCTTTCAAAACCCTTGCTAATTCAGGGATTGGTGAAAAAAAAGTATTAATTCTTGTGGTTCGAACTAAGTCTAATTCATGGTTATAGTAGATTCCTTCAGGAAACAGCAAATTTTGAAATACTCTTTTTTCGTTCAAATCACTGGAATCCCACAAAAGAAAGGGACTCTGGCATAATTTTACGGCAAAATCTATCACTTTTTTGAGGTTCGAACTGTATCCGCCTGATCTGCCAAGTTCCTGTTCAATCTCAAAACACTCTTTTTCATATTTGGGTCTGAACTTTTCATAAAGGCTTCGGTCTATTTCGCCAATAACAAACCGCTCTTCTATGGCATTCAGTTTTTTTCTTGTTTCTGTCAGTTGGATTCTTAAAGATTTAGCATTCTCCATTTGTGACTTGAAAAACACCGCCATCAGTTCTTCCAGTTGCACCTTAATAATTTCGATCTCTTCCTTCCCGATTTGAAAAGTTATTAACACCTTCCGAAACAGTTCATGCATTGCTTTGGCACTCCGGTTAACTTTACAGCCATTGGTTCTGCACTTGTAGTAGTATATTCCCTTCTTTTTTACCAGGTAACCGGTCATAGTCTGGCCGCACTTATCACACTTGGTAAATACTTTCAAGGGTAGGTTTTCATTGTCCTTGTCATGAATAAAGCCCTGAGTTCTCTTTTCCTGACGGATATTATGAACCGCTAAAAACAATTCCTTTGAAATTAAAGGTTCATGTCGCCCTTCTATAATTTGTCCCGGAATCATCTTGCTGACAATAAGTCCACAATAAAATGGGTTTAAAAACAATACATTTAAACGCTTGTCATCTATATTAACCCCTAATCGCTTTAATCTGCGGCTAATTTCAACGTTTGGCAGTTGATCATACGCCTTCCATTCAAACGCTTTTTTTAGAATTTTTCCTTCGTCATTAACCACCAATTTGCGTTCAGTAGCTCTCCCTCTGTTTAAATCTTTATAACCTCTCGGTACAGCCCATACCCAATAACCTTTAGATACCAACTCGCGCATACCGGTCACTACTTTGTCCCGCCTCAATTCATTATCCATTTGCCCGAACAAAAACAATATCTTTTGCTGAAAGGAACCTGAAGGAGTTCTTGGGTCAAGTTCCTGGGTGGTTGCCAACGTAATCACACCATACTTTTTCAATAAGTCGTCAGCAATTGAAGCCCCGTTAATGCCAGAGCGGGAAAAACGTTCATAAGAGTAAACGATTATATAGTTGATATTCTTTAAATGCTTGACAAAGGTTAACATCCGGTTGAACTCTTTACGGTCGTCTGTCTTGGCTGATTCATAAGTACCGCCAAAATACCCAACGACATTCAGTCCCCTTCGGTCTGCATACATCTCGCAATGTTTCTTCTGAGATGCTAGGCTGGTATTGTCTTCCTGGTCCGCTGATGATACACGGGTATAAATAACTGCATTATTTCCTTCCTGAAATTGCTTCGGGGCCTGAGGTGCAAATTGCTTAAAGAGGCTTAAATCATTCATGGGATAATATTGTAGTGTTAAAAATCTGAACTAACAGAGATACTATGCTCCTCTGACGTTGAGCCAGACTGTTGTTTTATTTCTTCCCGAAGAGGGCTCTTAAAATCAGCAGGGCAATCGTTTCTGCATTTTTTATAAGTCTTTCATAATCTTCAACAGACAAATCCCTGTATTTGGGCACGAGCCGCAGTTTCTCCAAAGGCAATCTGCTTTTGACTCGTTCCGTTGCTTCTTCAATATTTTTGTTTTTCTGTTCCTCCATAGTGTAATGAAACTGAACCCGGGAATCTATATCCTGTTGTTTCAGCTCCACTAAACCTATGGAATGTATTGATGCATTGAAAACTAGAGGATTAACTGACCTGAACTGTCTGTATTTGTCCTCATTCTTATTTTAGACATTCAAAGAATAAACAATGTTTTTTGTTTTCAAAGGAATAAATTCAATGTTGCCATTCCTCCAGCCCCTTCATTCCGGTCTTTCGTTCCTCATTCCCTATATTCAGGAGCTGTCGGTTACCCACACAAGAGTAACTCCTTCATTTCGCTAAATCACCCTAAACCGGGTTGACCCGCTCATTCAATCGTTACACTTGCCTTAGCCAACGCCATCAAGACTCTCAAATAATGCTCCCGTGCTTCCGGTAACTTCATTATATCCATGACTCAGAACCCGTCCGGAGCATTTCTTTTATTCAGTAACCTTCAGCACCGCACACAAGAGTAAATGCCTCTTTTCACTTCGCTCACCCTGCCTTGGGACAGACCTCGCTACTTTTCATTCTGCATTTACACTTGCCTTTGCCCTCGCACCATCAAGATTTGGGAGAACGTTTAACGGCCTTTGATGGAAAGGCACTTTAGATTTCTCAAATCAAGTATATAAAAGTCTTTCTTTCTCCGTCGTACTATTTAAATCTGGTCTTTCCGCCCGGTGTTGCCGTTCCGGTGACAAAGGTAAATCCGTGTTTTGAGGGTGAGCAAGTTCAAGCCTGCGGTTTTGCAGAAAATCTCCATCCTCCTTCGTCGGATAGTATTTTCCGCAAAAAACCTGCACACCCAAACACGACCTTTTTTAAGCCACCAAAACAACAACGACCGACCCGATGGAAAGACGCATAACGTTAAAAGATAATGCGCTGAAAAAGAAAACTGGTACCAACAATTTTTGCAAATGTCCGTAACGAAAAACAAAACTCACTCACCTCCGGAATCCGCATAAGTTAAGAGAAAGGTTTCCTTTAATGATTCTGGAGTTTGTATAATCATTCCTTTTGCCATTTTATTCGTTCCATCGTGTTCATAGCAAGTCGTTCTATTGTTAAAAACTTTTGACCAACAATTCTTTGTTTTTCCAGATAAATACCCGTTTAAACATTTAAGCGTTTGAACGTTTAAACATTTGAACGCTACATCAAAACAAGCTTTAATTATTGCTGTCATAAATTATTGCTAATCTAAAACGGTTAAATCAATAATCATTTCAATGCCTAGTCCCTCAGGCTCTCATTTAAAAGAGTAAATAACGCTTCGATTACATCCCTGAATACTCTTTTAAAAGTTTGTTTATTCATTTCATTAATCAGACATATAAGTATTCATTTCACAATCGATCACTTTAACTTCAGTAAAAATTAGAACGAAACATCAACCTTAAATTTTGGAATTAGCGTTGAAATTTATCAATGCTAAAAACAGTGTGCACAGGCACACGGCAAGTTGTGTTTTGAGGTCCTCAAAACGTTTTCAGTACCTGAAAACAACTTGCCCCGTTGGGGAAAATCACCATCCGGAGTCGGTGATTTTTGATAAGCATTTGATGAACGTGTAATGCCATAGAAACGGTTAAAACGAATCAACAGAAAGGTCCAAAATCTATTTTTGCTCAGGTCAATTTTAGGTATCTGCATCATTCGTTTCCTTTATTCCGGCGCCTACAGCTTTTATCTCGTGCAACAGCGCGTTTAAAATTTCATCCATTATCAGCAGCTTCTTTTCGGTCAACCGCGAAAGATCATGATGAAAATGGTTGCCTTTATTCACTTCCTTGAAAAAATCTTCTCCGCTTCGTTTTCCAAACAGGTATTCGAGCTTTTCCAATCCTGGGTCCGCGTATACGCAAAGGTTCCAGAGAGTATAGGCTGGCAAATAATTGGGCAGGTAGCTTAGCTTTGCATAAACCAGAGTACGGAATATTCTTAAAACAGATTTGCTGAACAGATCAAAGATTCCTTCAGTATTGCTGCTCTCCGAATGGTTCCTTAGCACAAAATATTGTGCTGAAAGCCTGACGGCAGAACTGTGAAGATATTCAAGGTCGGGATAGACTGAATAAAAAGGGTTTTCCCAATGAATAGTAGGATGGTTGGGTTGGGATTGAAATCGGAGATTCTCCGGTTTCATTATTTTCTTAAAGAACGGCTGCTGGTAAAATAAATTGGTTTGTATCCAGCTCCGGCTATGACCGATTAAAACAACTGAATATTTTCCTTCAAATCTGGAATTCACAGACTGTTGAATCCGGTTCAGAATTTCTGTTCCAAGACCTTCTCCAATGAGCAAAAGAAAGTATGAAGTAAGCTGATTGTGTTGGATTTGATAGAATAAATAGATTTCTTCAACGGGGTGTATTTTTACTATTTTCGTGACTATTTCTGTTATCTGATCATCTGCTGTTGAGAATTCTTCCTGATCAACGAGTGGCTGTTTGGGAAAGCCGGACTTTATCATTGACTTTAACCCGGAAAGGTGGGACAGAATCATTTTGTGGAGTTTTGTCTCTGCCTTGGAAAAATTTTCAATGATCTTATCATTGAGCCGAATTTCATCTCCGTCTTCAGCAAAGTCTTTAGCTTTCTCCAGTTCGAAGATCAGGTAATATTCATTTCCATTCTTGGGAACAAATATGCTCTCCATTTCGGGGACGTGCGGGATCAGCTTTTTGATTCGCTGGTGCAGGTTATCTGACTCAAAACCGCTTCCTGTATAAAGTATTTCCAGATGTTGAATGGTGTATTCAAAAACAGAAAGGTAGGAAACAAATAATCCGGTCAGGGAACCCAGCTCCTGAAACCGATTGACTGCGGTTAACAGGTTATCCCGATCATGAGAGTAGCCGACAAAATATCTTTTGAATCTCTTTTTGAAAGAAGGCCAGTTCGTATCATAACATTCTTTTGCCGTTGGATTCTGATAGATCATGGCTGATTTTTGACAATACCAGGCAAAGAATGGGTCCCCGGACCGAAGTTGAATTTTCATTTTCGATTGACAGGCAATATGAAACTGAATTGTGTTCTCATCCCGGCTGTTACGAATCCATTTTCGGGATTTTATGGTTTCAACATCGCCTGAATCTTCCATTATAATTACGACATGGGCAAGCTCCTTTGCATTTGCCGGATGATAAAAGATATAGGAAAGGGGGAATTCGTGGGTTAACTGGGTGAGCTTTCCGCACAAAGTGTCATTTCCCGGAAACGAAAAATCAGGTTTTATAATTGTTCTCATGTGCTGTGTTTTAGGGTTACAACACAAATTTCCAACCTCCCAACAGCATATTCAATTTTCCCGGAGGATAAATTATCACCGGCAGGCATGTAAATTACAGAGTTTCAGAACCCTGATTGAGCCGAATTCTTTTTTAACACATTCAGAATGAGTACTGTAAAACATTCATCTATCTTGGGTATTTTACCGGAAGTCTTTTGTTAACTTTAGTCTTTTACGTTATTAACCAAAATTGTTTTATCTTTGAATTGATTGAAAAATAACTCGCAATTATGGAAAGTAAAGTACATGAAGGTCGCAATGTGAAAAGGTTTCGTGAAATGTTGGGAATCAAACAGGATGCCCTTGCCTATGAACTTGGTGAAGGATGGAACCAACAGAAAATTTCTTTGCTGGAGCAGAAAGAAACCATTGAATTACCACTTCTGAAACAGATTTCTAATTCTTTGAAAATTCCGGTGGAAGCTTTTCAAAATTTTGACGACGAGCAAGCTGTTAATGTTATCTCAAACACTTTTGATAATGGATCAAATGTGTTCGAGATAAATCACAACCCGATCTTTCACCCTATTGAGCAGATAATAAAACTTCACGAAGAAAAAATTGCCCTCTATGAGCGCATGTTGAAAGAAAAAGATGAGATGATGGTGCGGCTCGAAAAACTTATTAAGGAAAAATAGGGTTCCTTTTGACCGCCTTCTGTTTATCAATAAAAACACAACAACCGTTTGAACTGAAAGCGAAACAGGGGATCATAAAAACCAATTTTAAAAACCTGTCAAATGGCTTGAACCCATCAGGCCGAGAAATTATTGCAAATGGCTCATACTCTCAAAATAACAATACTTTGTCTAAAATGCCACAACTATTTCATGTAGTTATTTAACGCCGCATAAAGTTCCGAAGCTACCCGCAGGGCGTGAGTTTACCCGATGAACTTCCTACGAAGTACTGCTTTCGTCATCCCGATGAATATCGGGATCTATTTCCTGCCAATGAACTAATTTGAATGATGCTCCTTTTTGTGTTCCTGCGTCATCGTATTGATTTTGTGTCATTTACGTTTTAGCCTCTGTTGTTTTAAGACAATACATACCCATTACCAGTTTCTGGTTGGGTTAAATCTACATTTTATAATGCCCTATACAACGAACTTCCCTAATTTTTGTATTCAGGCATTTTACTTTATCAATGGCAATAAATTTTTATGCAACAACCAATTGTAGGCCCATTTCCTTCGCCCTTTTTTGTAAACTTTTCAACTGATGTTCTTTATATCGTTCTTCATATTTTTTTAGTCCTTCTTCAACAAAACTAAATCCCCTTGTCATAAGGTTGTAATAATAAACCGCAATTTTCCGGGCTGTTGCTTTGTTAGCAGTTGGGGCGCCACTCCTGGATTTGATACGTTTGTAAAATCCGGATAAGGCAGAGTTGGATAATCCGGACTAAGCTTGCGGCCTTGTACCATATCCTTATGAGTCGGGAACGAGCATTCACGGACGGAGGAAAACCCATGCCATAAGCGATGTAAAGCTGAAGAGTTTGTTGTCAATGTCAGCAGTGAGTGCGATCCAGCACGATGCGGAATTAAAGTTGTATTACCATCGGCGGGTGGAGGAAGGAAAACTCAAAATGGTGGCATTAAACACCATCAGGAACAAGATTGTAGCCCGTATTTTTGCAACCGTAAAACGACGGACACCCTACGTTGAAATAAATAAATTTGCAGCTTAAAAAAAATGAGAAAAAGCTTGCTTTTGATCTTGGAATGCAAATACACGCAGGGCGGGAGTTTCCCGATGAACTTCCTACGAAGATTTGCTTTTCAAAATCCTAATTTCCTGTCAACAAAGCAGCGAAACCCGGCTTGCGGGTATTTTGCTGTTAGCGGTTCGTTGTTCTTTTTTCGTCATTTGCATATTCCAAAATGTCACCTGGTTGGCAGTCTAATGCTTTACAAATTGCGTCTAAGGTGCTAAAACGAATTGCTTTCGCCTTCCCTGTCTTTAAGATAGAAAGGTTAGATAATGTCAACTCAACTCTTTCAGAAAGTTCATTCAGAGAAATTTTTCGCCTTGCCATCATCACGTCTAAATTTACAATAATTGACATAGCTTAAATTGTTAAGTCATTTTCAAATTTCATATCTATGGCATTTTGCAAGAGTTTTTCGAATATTGCAGCAGCAGTTGCAACTACTATAGAAGCAAAAGTAGTCACAATACAAATGGCAAGAAAACCTGCAGGGTCGTCCTCTTTATTATGAACTATCTTTATATATAGTCCTGCCGCCACAATTAAAATACTTAGTACGATTGCACAATACTTTATATTCTTTAATGTCTTAACTGCATTTGATGAGAATACTTTATTTTGTCCGATGTAGCCAAGTAATTTGAACGCCTTGTAAAGTGCAACAAAAAAAGCGATTGATGCTGCGTATCCATACAAGATGAATGGGTCAAAGTAAATGCTAAACAAATCTAAGTTTACAGCTCTCCCCTCAGTTAAGGGAACCCGAATCAAAATGGCAAGTGCCACAATGCCGATAAGCACGATGACTGCCTGAAGAAATATTATTGAAACTCTTTTCATAATGATTTTGTAAATTTTGATTATGACACAAATATAATAAATAATCATCGATAAGCAATAAATATTTAGTATTTATAGAAATAATCTTTGTCTTATCAAGGTGATTTACAAATTCAGAATTTGAATTACCAGACTGTTAGCATTATTTTGCTGTTAGCGGTTCGTTGTTTTTTGTCGGTATATTTGAGTTTATAATTCGTTAGATACTTTGTCCGAATGTCAGCAAGTTGTTGGCTGGGTCAAGTAATGAAAATTCCCTTTGACCCCAAGGTTTTATGTCTAATTGTCCGTTTGGATGTATGTTTATTTTCTTGTCCAATAGCGATTGGTAAAATTTGTCAATGTCATCAGTTCTGATGTAAACTTGCCCATAATTTTCTTTAGGGTCAAGTGATTTGAACTCAAAAAAATGAATTTGGATATTGTCTTTTTGCACCATAAGGTAACCGTCAAAGTCTGTACTTCCAAATTCTTGAAAGTCTAACTTTTTAGTGTAAAAGTCCCTGGTTACACTTTTGTCACGCATAGGTAACTTTGGATGAATGTCTGTAAGCATATTTGTTATATTAAATTTCAACTCTGGTGTCAACTTTCCTTTGTTGCAGTCGCCTGTTACAATTCTGACTAACGTTAAAAATTGCCAATCAAATTCAGTGAGTTACAAAATCCAATATCATTATAACACAAAGCGTCCTCATTACTCTTGCAATATGCTGACTCCGGGGCTAATGCACCAACAAAAAACGGTCAAAATAAGAACCTATAAAAAATCAGATGGTTTCAAGGCTAGCCTTGAAACCATCTGATAAACTATTATTTTTGTTCTATTAAAATCTGTATCGCTTTTTTAGGACGACACAGCGTTTCCCGATATGCGATAGCCAATCCGATCCAAAGAAAATAAGAAAACAAAAAAAAATGCCACTTTTTTCCAGTCGGTTCAGCAGGGGTTTGGTCAAAGTTTTTGACTCGATTTTTTTATACCGATAAAGACAAACAGTCATAATCAAAGAAATCGAGCAAAGGTCTAAGGACTTGACCTTGTAACAAGACCATGCAATCGACTATCTTTGCATTTGTTTTTTTAGATTTTCAAATCAACCCGTTTCAAGAGGATTTAGCTTGTGTGACAATCGGGAGAACAGGTTGCACAACCATCTGCCGTAGAATAAATCTTTTTTGCTGATTGAACAGCACTTGCGCAAAATGAGTGATAACCGAGCGATGTTGTACTTGAGGCCTTAGCTAACCAAACACAGCCCTCTTTGTGGACTTCATGGTCGCCATTGTTTTGAGCATTGTCATTAACATAATAGAGTGGCATAAGCTTAAAATTAAGGATGAGTAAAAATTAGTTCCTCCAAGTTATTGATTATATTATTGATATCAAAAAAAAACATCAATTAAGAGGCTCTCTAGATAAAACGGTCGAAGTTGTGCCACCCATTTCGGATCAATATTAAGGCTTTCAATTTTTTAATATTCACATACCCATCATTCCACAAGACTATTTCTTTTATACATAGGTTTTATTCCCGTTCCTGTTGATATAGTAATGTCCTCCTCTTGGATCAGTTTGAATAGTTCTATCTAATCCGGTTGAAGTTCTGGAATACTTTACCGAAGATTTGGCAGCACCATTACTCTACTAAAAAGTTCATGGCGGCTATGAGAGTCTATGTGTAAACATCGCTCAACGAAATACAAACCGATGCAATCAAGAAAATTATGTCGGGTATCCGGAAGTTAATACCACTTGGATTTGACCATCACAAGGAATCCCAGAATGAACATTTGATGCCTTTACTAGATAAAATTCCTGAAAATGGAATTATTCTTAGCCAATATACAGCAGCTAAAAAGCAGATTGGTACATTGGGCGGTGGTAACCACTTCATTGAAATACAGAAAGGTTCAGATAAGCATATCTGGATAATGATTCATTCTGGTAGCCGGAATATCGGGCTGAAAGTCGCTGAATACTACAACAAACAGGCGATTCAGCTTAATGAGCGCTGGCATTCGTCGGTCAATAAAAAACAGGATTTAGCCTTCCTGCCTATCGAAACTCAGGAGGCGAAAGACTATTTAGTTGAAATGCAGTATTGTGTCGATTTTGCTTTTGCCAACCGGTTACTGATAATGGAGCGAATAAAATCAGTATTTGCCGAGGTAATTGGTGAAGACTTCTCAGCAATTGAGTTTATCAACATTGCCCACAACTACGCCAGATGGGAATCGCTTTTCGGATCAAATGTCATTATTCATCGGAAAGGAGCAACCAGCGCCCGTGAAGGCGAGATTGGTATTGTTCCAGGCTCACAGGGAACGAAAAGCTACATTGTTCGAGGAAAAGGAAATGCTGAAAGTTTCGAGAGTTGTTCACATGGAGCTGGCCGACTTTTGGGACGGAAACAAGCTCAGCGTGAATTGGTCCTCGCAGAAGAAATCGAAAAGCTCAACAGTCAGGGCATTGTTCACTCCATCCGAGACACCAAGGACTTGGACGAGGCTCCCGGTGCATATAAAGACATTGATATGGTTATGGAAAATCAATCCGACCTGGTTGACGTTTTAGTGGAATTGAGTCCGTTGGCGGTGATAAAAGGATAATGTATGAGGGTTTCTTTTGGAATAACAACCCCAATATTGTACTTTTGCTGATACAAAAAGATTGCTATCTATCTTTGTTCTTTTAGTGAGTTTGAATTTGCTTCCACCTTGGGCGGATTTAGCAGGATTGTTAATTTCGATTAAAGACGTTATTTATAACGTAGGTAAATTTTTGATCAACCTTAAAAATGGAGAGTATATGAAAACAAATTTGATGAAATCAATTTATAAAGCTAAGCTGGGGTGGAACATGGTGGACTAAAACAGACACGCTTGTAGGACAAAGAGAACCATAATAGGAGCATATGTTCCACCACCAAATAAAATTTCATTATCATATAAAGCCGAGTTTTATCAGCTTTTCTTTTTTACAATTTTAACTTTCTTTTTTTGCAAATCAGTATCCATAAATTTCATCACAGCCTCATAATCCTCAAGCAAAAAGTTCGACATTTTTCCGATTGGGGTCACAAGTAATCTACAAATCAACAAAAGCCTCTCAGCGAGAGGCTTTTGTATGTTCGAACATTTTTAAACCCAATTTCATAATTCAAACTTAAAACGCTCACAATAAGAATATTGAGTAGTTCGATTTGTGTTAGGAGCTTATGGTTGCACCTAACATTCAAAAAGAATAAAGGTCGCCTTTGCTGATTCCGACATTGATCCGACTATCTGTATAAAAATAGGCTTCTCTAAGCTCTCCAGCATTTTCAACTACAAAAACCATAGTTATGGCTACATATGTATTTAGATTACCATTCAAGGTTGTATGCAATTGCCACTTTTTTAGATCGTCTGAGGCGCGATCAATTGCACCCCACTGGAATTGAAACTTGGTTGACGGAGTGCGGGAATGCAAAGAAATTAATTCGAGATTACTTGCTAACACATTTAACTTTACATTTCACGATTTAGAAATTTTCCTTTTCAAACTCGTTACGATTCATACGTGAGAAATGCTAATACAGATTGTCAGGCTTCATTCCGGTGCTTTCACAAATAGGTGAAATACGCCTAAATATTTCAGGAGCATTGGTTTGTTCATTAAGTACCCAGAACATAATCTGCTAATTACAATTGCCGTTTGCTTATTCTGCTTTTTCATTTTCTGTAATTGATACCAATTGCTGTGCGAAGGCTGCATCGCCAATTCGAAAAATACGATGAAGCATTGCTTGTGTGGTACAAATGCAATTCGCTGAACTACGATGCTTTGTTCGAGATTGCCACCACCTACGAAGAATTCAATTTTAACAAAACGCTGGCCTTGAATTACTACAAAAGGTATTTGAAAGAAGCTGGCGACAAGGCAAAATACCGATTATGCGCTAGAAAGGATGCAGAAAATTAAGGAAGAATTGTTTATTGAGAATAAGTGAGAATAGGGGAGACCGGTCAGTTGCAGTGATTTAGGAGTTTGTTTTGTGAGTAGTTTTTGAGATTGATAACTGATAACTAAAAATAAGCAACTTATTTATTTACTTTTACCCGTTCAAATTACTCAAAACAAACATGCAGGTAAAGGGTGACAGGGAATATGTGGAATGCTTGAAGAGAGATGATTTTTCGGCCTTCGATGAATTGTTTCATAAATATTCGGCGAGTCTTTATGCATTTGCTCTGAGCATTACCCGTGATTCATTTGCAGCTGAGGAAATTACACAACTTGTTTTTCTTAAAGTTTGGGAGAAAAGGAGACTGATAAACGAACATCTCTCGTTTAAGTCATTTCTGTTTTCGGTGGCCCACAACGAAACAATCTCATGGCTTCGCATGGAAAAATCACAAAAAAGGCGAATCAATGAATTTGTTAATATAACTGAATTTCAGACCAATGAAACCGAATATGCAGTTGAATTCAGAAATATTGAAAACTTGGCAATTCAATTGATTGAAGAAATGCCCTTGAAGCGGAAAGAAATCTTCAGGTTTAGCCGTGAGCAGGGTTTTTCGAACAAGGAAATTGCAGAAAAACTGAGTATTTCGGTGAAAACTGTTGAAAATCAGATGACTTCAGCCTTGAAGTATCTTCGCGAAAAGCTTGGCCAACACGATATAATTGGTCTCCTGTTTTATTTTATCATGTTTCACTAATTTTTTTTACTTCAGGATGGGGGTTTGTTGCTTTTGATTTCGTAGTATAGTTAAAAGCACTAAATTGATCAGATGAATTACCATGATATTAAAAAGTACCTCGAAGGAAATACTACCGAATCGGAATCGGAAGCCATTCTAAAATGGCTGAAAAATCCAGAAAACGATTCTGAATCGCGTAGAATTCTTGGTAAAATATGGTCAAACTCAACTATTAGCCTGAAAAGTAGTCCTCCTGACTATGGCCATCTGCTCCATCAGGTTCATCATCGTATTAATAGTCAGAAAGCGGAATCGCTGAAATCTCAAGGAAAATTCAAGGTACTTCCATCCGGTATTTTTAATATTTTCTCCAGAGTTGCAGCCATATTGATCCTTCCCTTGATTCTATTATCGCTCTATTTTTATTTCAACCCAAAACACAATGGAACTCAGGTCGCATCAAATACAATCCGCGAGATTTATACCAAACCCGGAACCCGCACCAAAATAGAACTGCCCGACGGAACACAGGTTTGGTTAAATGATGGTACTACTTTTCGATATCCTGAACAGTTTACCAGCAATAAACGTGAAGTTTTTGTTGATGGGGAAGCCTATTTTGAAGTAAAGTCGAACCCCGAAAATCCATTTGTGGTTAACAATTCAATGATGAATACTGTTGTAACCGGTACGCATTTCAATATAAACGCCTATTCCGCAGATAGTTATTTTGAAGCTACATTGATGGCAGGGAAAATTAGTCTGAAAAAAAACAATCAGACTCTTCGCATGAACCCGGGAGAGCAGGTTCAATATGATACCCAACTCGAAAAAATATCGCAAAGGATTGTTGATCCAACCAATGCTTCGGCATGGATTGAAGGGAAATTAATTTTCAATGATGAAAAGCTGAGCACGGCGATCAAAAAACTGGCAAGATGGTACAATGTCGAAATTATCGTGTCTGAACCAAAACTCAATGACTATTTATTGACCGGAACCATTCATGATGAAAAATTGGATCAGACATTGAGGCTGATTTCATTGGCTCTTCCGGTGAAATTTGAGTTTAAAAAAGAAAATAATCCAACCAAAATTCAACGAACTATCTATATGATGAGAAAATAAAAAAGGCCGCCGGGAATTTCGCAGATTCACCGGCAGCCCAAATTAATGTTAATAACTTAACGCTTTAAATTTATGGAAAAAAAGTTAAAACTGACCATTCCCTGGAGCTATTCGCCGGGAGTGAAAAAAATGTTGATTTACATGAAACTAACTTTCGTGATTCTTTTAACAGCAGTCCTGCAAACTTTGGCAGGAGTATCGTATTCGCAAACCACTACCTTGTCGATTAATTTAAAAAACGTTCAGGTACAAACCGTGTTGCAAGCAGTTGAGGACCAGTCAGAATTTTATTTTCTGTACAGTCGTTCGGTAATTGATGTTGACCGTACGGTTGATATTCAGTTAAAAGATGCCAAAATCACAGATGTATTGAATACGTTGTTCAACAGAACGGATGTATCTTACAAAGTGGATGGACGACAGATTGTGCTGTCAAAAAAGGCGGAAAATTCGGAAGGCGAAATTCAGGTGCAAAAGACTGTTTCCGGTAAAGTCACTGATTCTTCTGGGTTACCGATGCCCGGTGTTTCTGTAGTGATAAAAGGAACTACAAACGGAACCATTACCGATTTTAACGGAGATTATTCAATTCCAAATGTTCCAGAAAATGCGACGTTGCAATTTTCGTTTGTTGGAATGGTTTCACAGGAAATTCCGATTAAAGCGCAAACCGTCCTCAATATTGTGATGAAAGAAGAGGTAATAGGCGTTGAGGAGGTCGTTGTAGTTGGTTACGGAACCCAGAAGAAATCGGACATAACAGGTGCAATGGTAAACGTTAACAGCGAAATGATTAGCCGTGCACCAGTTGCCAACCTGGCTTCTGCCTTACAGGGACTTGCTGCCGGTGTTGATGTGCAAATGTCAGGTGGAAATAACCATCCGGGTGCCGTTCCCCAGATTCGCATACGCGGAGAAAGGTCGCTCAGTGCAGGTAACGATGCGCTTATAGTTGTTGATGGAATTCCCTTCTCCGGAAGTTTAAATGATATCAGTACCAACGACATTCAAAGTGTTAGTGTGCTGAAAGACGCCTCAGCTACGGCAATCTACGGATCAAGGGGTGCAAACGGCGTTATTCTGATTACGACTAAACGCGGAACCAAAGGCAAGCTGAATGTAAGTTACAGCGGATATACTGGTATCACTACTGCAATAGATCATTTTGATATCATGAATAGTGAGGAGTATATGAAACTAAAACAGTGGGCTACTTATAATGCCGATCCATCCAAATATACCGGCTTTAATGATCCGGCTTTAATGGTAATAGGTGTCGTTTTCAGAGATCAGGATGAAATGGAAGGTTATAATGCCGGAAATAATACAGACTGGCAGAGCCTGATATTCGAAAACGGTAGAACTACCAATCATCAGGTATCTATAAATGGTGGTGGGGAAAGGACCATTTACAATGCCTCGGTTGGCTATTACAAAGGAGAAAATAATTATCGAGGACATGGGTTCGAAAGAATGACCGCAAAATTTTCTTTGGATAGTGAAATTAACAACTACTTAAAAGTTGGATTATCTTCTCTTAATACTTTCTCAAATACAGTAGGTCAGGATGTAAACCCAATGGACCAGGCATTAAGGGCCTCTCCGTTTACGACTCCTTACAAAGAAGATGGAACCTTAAGAACCTTTCTCCCAGGAAGCGGTCAACAGGTTTGGAATCCACTACTCGATGAACAGGACGGCGCCGTTGTTGATGACCGTAGGGCAATTTCAACGTTTACAACTGGTTATCTTGAGGTGAGTCTCCCGTTGGGATTCAAATATCGATTCAACGGAGGATTGCAACTGAAACAAAACTCAATCGGAAAATTCCAGGGAACGAATACGACCAAAAGAATGGGAGCTGAAAACTGGGCATTCTCTGAAAATGGTTTTTCAAAGGATTATACGCTTGAAAACATTGCATCATGGGATTACAGCCTGAATAAAGTACACAATTTTGGTGTAACAGGATTGTTCAGTTACCAGGAAATGACCTACGACATGAATAACATAGACTCGTACAATTATTTTGATGACAATGTTCAGTATTACAATCCGGGAAAAGCCCTGGGTGCCATAAAAGGTTCGGGTAGATATGAAAAATGGAGCATCCTATCATACATGGGGCGATTAAACTATAATTACAAAGAAAAATATTTTTTGACCGCAACTGCTCGCTACGACGGATCTTCACGTCTGGCAGAAGGCAACCAATGGCATGCTTTTCCTTCAATTGCTCTTAAATGGAATATCATGAGTGAATCTTTCATGAAAAACACTGAAGTAATTTCTGCATTGAGTCTGCGTGCAAGTTGGGGAAACGTGGGTAGTACTGCTATTAGTGCCTATCAAACAATTGCTCGTCTTTCAGATAATAAATACATGCTAGGTTCTACTGGTGTAATGGGAGTTTATCCAGGATCAGTTCCTGATAAGTCGCTTGGTTGGGAAAATACATCAACAACAAATATCGGTCTGGACTTTGGTCTTCTTTCGAACCGAATTTCAGGATCAATTGAAGTATATGAGCAAAATACGACAGATCTGCTTCTTCCTGTAAGTCTTCCTGCTACTTCCGGTTATTCCAGTTCGTATTTGACAAATCTTGGAGCCACTCAAAATCAGGGAATCGAGTTTAATGTTACCACCATTAATATTGGTGCCGGCAATAATAAACTATCCTGGTCAACTGATTTTAATATTTTCCTGAACCGAAATAAAATTGTGGACCTTGGCCCGGGAGTTCTACAGGATGCGAGTAATGGATTTTACTTAGGTAGAGATCGCTATATAATCTATACGCTTGAAGCTGACGGAATTTGGCAGAATACCCCCGAGGATTTAGCTTTGGCACAGACTTTTGGATATGCAACCACAGGAGCAACTTCAGTAGTTGGAACCGTTAAAGTTAAAAACCACTTTGTTGATTACGAAGCTGACGGTGTTTCTCCTAAAGCAGTTCAACGTATTAACGACGACGACAGGATATTTTCAGGAAAAAGAGCTCCCGATTTTGAGGGAGGTATCAATAACCGCCTAGCATATAAAGGGTTTGATTTTTCAGCGCTGATTTCATTCCGTTATGGTGGAATCATAACTTCTGATATGCACAACAGTTGGATGAATACCATGCAAGGAGGATATAATAACCTGAACATTGACTACTGGACACCTGAGAATACAACTGCGCGCTGGCCAAAGCCAACTTCAGGAACAGTTTCCAACAAAGGCTTGTTAGCCAGATATGATGCCTCCTATTTGAAATTAAGAAATATTACACTCGGATATACATTGCCAAAATCACTGGTTACTCTATGTAAAATTGAATCGGTAAGGCTACACGCCACAGCCTCGAATTTATATACATGGTTCGATTCTCAGTATAAAAAAGACGGAGGTATTGATCCTGAAACAACAAGTACTGTTGGCCTTGTTACTCCACCAGTTAGATCGTTTATTTTTGGTCTAAACGTCACATTCTAATTATATTAAAATGAACAACAAAATGAAAAAGAACATCATATTTGTTTTAGCTATAATGCTGGGACTGCTCTACTCTTGCAACGACGCACTGGTAGAAGAATACCACTCGGACATTACTCAGGATTTTATGAAAACACCCGGTGGATTCAAAATGGGGTTAAATTCGGTATATGCAACCATGAAAACCATGTATGGCTACGAGGAAGGCATTCATGGTATGATGAATCCCGGAACTGATGAACTTAAAAGTAATATAGGTGGAGGTAACCGTACTTCAAACATTGCTCAGTATCATCTTGAAAACTACAACACGGATAATGAATATCCTCGAAAATTGTGGGAAGATGCTTATTATAACATCAATACACTGAATTATCTGATCGAGAACGCCGCAACTGTTGATGTTACAACGACTGCTTTAACAGTAACTCAACGCAACCAGTATTTAGGCGAAGCCAAATTTATGCGGGCATTTTTCTATTTTAATCTTGTACAGCAGTTTGGAGATGTTACAGTAACTACAACATACAATACCATGCCGGTAACTTCGGCAACCCGCGAAGATATGTTGAAAGCATACGATGTGATTATTGCCGATTTACTTGATGCGATTAATCTCAGTTCTCCGTCGCCACGGATGAACAATCTGGAATCGGGCAGGGCTTCGGTTGTCGCTGCCCGCCATCTGTTGGCCCGCGCTTATTTAACGCTGGGTTGGGCTTACGATAAGAGTACTGCCAATTATCCAAACAATTCGCACAATAAGTATTACAATCCGGGCAAAGCAAAAGAGTTCTACCAAAAAGCGTATGATACCGCAGCAAGTCTTATTATAGATGCCCCAGTTATGGGCATATCGTTAATGCCTAATTTTGCTGATGTGTTTGATGAAGCCAATGATGCACCAACCATTAAAAACACTGAGGCTTTGTTTGTTGCCCGTATGGATTGGGACGAAAACAATGTGTATGGTGGCCGGTCGACTCTAAATCACTATTATGTTTGTGGATATGATGCTTATTTGGGTGAACGCAACCTGAAAGATGGTCGTTCATATTCATGGAACAACCCAAATGCATATACTTATAATACATTCACCAACAGGGACATTGATACCCGTTACAACGGAACTTTTCAAACAGTTTGGTATGCTACAAAACTTCAGAATGGAGGAAAGGTTACTTATGCAATTGATGGTACATCGCAAACTTTCGACTGGAAGCTTACCACAATTGGCGATACTGCTCTTTATTATCCTGGGTATAAGTTGAGTGCTGCACAAATCAAGGCTAAAACCCAAGGCAGGAACGGCAAAAATCAATACATCATTTTTACCCCTGAAGCTTACAATGGCAGAAATATTTTCCCAACCATTACCAAATTTCTGGACCGGACAAAAGCTGTTCCTAATGATAACACCGATCGTTCATACATTGTGTTTCGTTTAGGCGAAACGTATCTTTTAGCAGCTGAGGCAGCTTTTAAAAATGGAGACAACGCCAATGCAGCAAAATATATAAATGTACTGCGCGAAAGAGCCCGAAATAAAACAAACTCAACTGCAGGCGCATTGGACATTCAGTCTTCGGATGTTACGCTTGACTTTATTCTGGAAGAGCGTACCCGTGAATTGTTGGCCGAACATTGCCGCTGGGCTGATTTGGCCCGTACTGGAACCCTGGTTGAAAGAGTAAAAAAATACGACGAGGGTCCTGCCGCCATCAACATTCGCGATAAGCACATGCTTCGTCCTGTTCCAAAACGTCAGATTGAAAGGGTAACAACTGGCGAACCCTACCCACAAAATACCGGATGGTAGAAAATTCAGCAATGAATAATTTCGTTTCATCCGAATAAACTTAAAACCTATGGAAAGCTTATATTCTTTTCATAGGTTTTTTTTAATGCTCATTTTCAAACAAGAAACATGAAAAATATAGTATTACTCTTGTCTGTTCTCATTCTTTTTCAGCAGAACCTGACAGGCCAAATAAATATTGCAGCACAATCGCAATCGGGAATTATTCCGGGTGCTGCTACTGATGACTATTGGTTAACTACACAGGCGCCATACAACGAACGCCGCCAGCTTTACCTTGATTATTGCGCTTCAAATCAGGCATATATTGGTGGTCGGCAGGGGATATTCAGCCAAATTGCCTGTCTTGAAAAGGGAATTCCGGTCAATGAAAAAATAATTCGCGAAGCCATCACCTTTGTATATTCCAACCGCGACTGCAACGATTTTACTTTGGGCGGAATGCTTCGCCTACTATACCTGAATCAGAAAAAGCAGGTATTGCCGGCCCAACTTGTTAACGATATTAATCAATGCCTGTTGGGCTTTAAATACTGGTGGGACGATCCGCGTCCCGATACCGAATACCGTTGCTACCACACCGAAAACCATCAGGGATTATATCACTCGGTAGAATTATTATCTGGACAAATTTTCAGAACTGAAAAATTTTTGGATGGGCAAACCGGACAGGAACACATCTTGCACGCGAAGGTGTTGCTCGAAAAATGGCTGGAACATCGAACCCGCTTTGGTTTCAGTGAATGGCTTTCGAATGCGTACTACAATGTGGAAGTGATGACCTTGGCCAATCTGTACGATTTTGCTGAGGATCAGGCCATCCGTGATCGAGCCGGTTTGTTGCTTGATATGCTGATGTATGACATGAGCCTGAATAATTTTCAGGGTGTTTTTGGTTCAACACATGGCCGGACGTATGCCCCGATTATTCGGTTGGTGAACGAAGACGAAAGCTCGAATTTAATGAAGCTGATGTTTGGTGTTGGCGTTTACAATTCGTCGGTAGCAGTAGGCGCTGTTTCGCTATCAACCAGCAGTTACCGCTGTCCGGAAGTGATCGAGAAAATTGCAACCGACTACTCGGCAACTGTCAGGAGTAAACAGCGCCAGAGCATCAACGCCGAAGAAGCTGGTCTTTACGGATTGAATCACAACGACGAGCTGACGACCCATCTCTTCTGGGGAATGCAGGAGTTTATTCACCCCAATGTGGTTGACATGTCGCGAAAAATTTCAGAAAAATACAACACGTGGCCATACCACGACTACGACCGTTATCAGGCTGAATACAAAAAGCAGAAAGAAACCTACGGCAAAGTGATAACTCCGTATCTTGACCGGTTTGCGTTGAGCGAAGCCAATATCGAAACCTACCGGACACCAAACTACATGCTAAGTAGTGTTCAGGCTTATCGCTCCGGAAGTGTAGGTTACCAGCAACACATCTGGCAGGCAACTTTGGGGGTTGATGCGGTCGTTTTTACCACCAATCCCGGATCGCGCGAAGAAGGTATTTGCCCGAATCAATGGGCTGGAAATGCCGCTATGCCACGTGCCGCCCAGTATAAAAATGTGCTGGTTTGCATTTATAATACTCCAGAAAACATTAAACTTCCAATCTCTCACGCATATTTTCCAACTTATTTGTTCGACGAAGTGATTGAGAAAGGTTCATGGACTTTTGTCCGAAAAGGGGAGGCTTATCTGGCGCTTTATTCTCAGAATAAAACTGTTTGGCGATACAATAAAACCGGTCAAAAGGCTGAACAGGAAGTGAATTCGCCCGACAATATCTGGGTGTGCGAAATGGGCGACCAGACACAATGGAAAAGCTTTCAATCTTTTGCAGAAAAAATAGCGGGAAATACAGTTCTTTGCGATGGGTTGACAGTAGAATACGATTCACCGTCAGCAGGTAAAATACAGTTTGGCTGGGAAGGTGATTTTAAAGTTGCCGGAGAAATTCAACAGCTTACTAAATATCCGCGTTTCGACAATCAATATTCTCAGGTTGGTTTTACAGATCAGCAGATGTTAATTACCTATCAGGATAAACAATTGATTCTCGACTTTGAAACCGGGAAACGAACAGAAAGGAAAAAATAGTGATGAACAGAACAAAAAAATACGTTGGAATACTTTGCAGTCTGTTGCTCTGCTGGGCGACAACAAATGCACAAGAATCAGATTTGAAGCATTTTCCGAAAGAAGCTTCGCCCCGGAGCATTGGGAAAAATGTAGTCAACCGTTACCTCAGTTTCGGGTTCCGCAATTTTGGTGACATTCATGCTGATCCGGCCAACGAGATCACTTATCCTGAAGTTTGTACCTGGTTTGGAGCGCTTCGTTTTGCTGAAATTACCAAAAACAAAAAGCTGGCATCCCGACTGGAAGAGCGTTTCCTCCCGTTGCTGGGTAAGGACAAAAAATTGACACCAAAACCCGATCATGTTGATCACACTGTTTTTGGTTCCATTCCGCTCGAACTTTTCAGGCATACCAAAAACAAGAGCTATCTGCACTATGGAATCTATTATGCCGACGAACAATGGACACTTCCGGCCAAAGCATCTGATGAACAGAAACAGCTTATTGAGAGAGGTTTAACGTGGCAAACCCGATATTGGATTGACGATATGTTTATGATCACGCAGGTTCAGACGCAGGCGTATCTTGCCACCGGAAATCCTGAATACATCAACCGGGCAGCCCGCGAAATGGTAGTTTATCTCGATAAAATTCAAACTGCCAACGGACTGTTTTACCATGCCGAAAGCGCTCCTTTTTACTGGGGTCGCGGCAATGGCTGGATGGCTGCCGGAATGGCCAACCTGTTGCGCTATCTTCCAACCGAAAATCCCCATTACAACCGTATCATGCAGGCCTATCAACTAATGATGTCAACCCTGAAAACCTATCAATCTGCTTCGGGCATGTGGCGTCAATTAGTAGATGATTCGCAGGCCTGGGAAGAAACTTCGTGCACCGGAATGTTTACTTATGCCATGATTACCGGCGTAAAAAGGGGCTGGCTCAATGCCAGTGAATATGCACCAGTAGCCCGCAAAGGCTGGCTGGCTTTGGTTTCTCACATTGATGAAAATAGCGACGTGAACGACGTTTGTGAAGGTACAAACATCAGCAAAAGCCGTCAGTTTTACCTCGACCGTGGAAAAAAACTGGGCGATATGCACGGACAAGCGCCGGTTTTGTGGTGTGCTTATGCGCTCTGCGAATAAAATTAACCATTTAAACACCAAACTAAATAGTATAAAACATGAGACAATCAGATTCGTTACTGAGTTTTAGGTTTAACAACCAGATCATTGCAATTTTACTTTTCTTTTTTGTAACCGGAACGTCTTTTGCATCGGCCAAAGGAATAGAACTTCTTTCTCCTGACGGGCAAATCAAAGTTGAGCTTGAAATGAAAGATAAAATCTATTATACCGTCAGCAGTAATAATCAGATTTTGCTAGAAAACAGTTCGCTGCAATTAAAACTTTCAGGAGAAACATTGGGTGAAAACCCTAAGTTGTCCAATAAGAAATTCAGCATCATCAACGAAACCATTCAGCGCGAAATTCCTTTGCGCAATGCGCAGGTTAAAAACAACTGCAACGTATTGCTGCTGAATTTTAAAGGCGATTATTCTGTTGAATTCCGTGCTTATAACGATGGTGTGGCTTACCGCTTTATCACCAAAAAGAAGTCACCCGAAATTGAAGTACTTGACGAAGAAATCTCGCTGAAACTTCCTGCCGAATTTGGGGCTGTTTGGTCTCCAAGTAAATCATTCAAAACGGCGTATGAAATTCCGTACAAAAAGGTAACGACTACTGAAATCAGGGAGATGGGAAAAAGCACGTTGCCGGTATTGCTTGATTCATACAAAGGTTACAAGATTTTGGTTTCCGAAGCCGATTTGTTCGACTATCCGTGTATGTTTCTGAAAGGATTGGAAGGAAATACGTTGCAAGCTGTTTTTCCTAAATGTCCTCTTGAATTTGGTTCTGACGGCGACCGTAGCCAGAAAATTCTGAAGGAAGCCAACTACATCGCCAAAACAAGAGGAACCCGCAATTTTCCGTGGCGTGTGCTGATGATTAGTCACGATGATCGCCAGATTTTTGAAAACGAGCTGGTATTTAAACTTTCACGCCCCAACGAATTGGGAAATACCGATTGGATTAAACCCGGACAGGTAAGCTGGGAATGGTGGCACGATGCCCGTTTGTTCGGTGTCGATTTCAAATCGGGTTACAATCTCGATTCGTACAAATATTATATCGACTTTGCTTCCAAATTTGGCATTTCGTACATTATTATGGACGAAGGCTGGGCCAAAAGTACTACCGATCCATTTACGCCAAATCCTACGATCGACTTGTTTGAGCTGATTAAATACGGACAGTCGAAAAATGTAAAAATAGTGCTTTGGTTAACCTGGCTAACCGTTGAAAATAACTTCGACCTGTTTAAGACCTTCAGCGAATGGGGTATTGCCGGAGTCAAGATTGACTTTATGGATCGCAGCGACCAGTGGATGGTGAACTATCACGAACGGGTTGCCCGCGAAGCTGCCAAATATCATTTGTTCGTCGATTTTCATGGCGCTTTTAAACCGGCCGGAATGGAACGTGCCCTACCCAATATTCTTTCGCACGAAGGGGTTGTTGGCATGGAACAAAACATTGGCGGAGGTCTGGCCACACCTAACAACAATGCGTGGTTGCCATTTATACGCAATGCCGTTGGTCCGATGGATTTTACTCCGGGAGCCATGAATTCGGTACATCCACAGGATTACAAATCAACCCGCACCAATCCGCAAAGTATTGGAACACGCGCCTATCAACTGGCTTTGTTTGTAGTGTTTGAAAGTGGATTACAGATGCTGGCCGACAACCCGTTTTACTATTATCGCGAAAAAGAATGCACCGATTTTATTACCAGCGTTCCGGTTACGTGGGACGAAACCAAAGTGCTGGCAGCCGATGCCGGTGAATATTTTGCAGTGGCTAAGCGGAAAGGAGACAAATGGTACATCGGAGCTATTACCAACAGCAATGCCCGCGACCTGGAGTTAAAACTGGACTTCCTTCAGGATGGAAAAACTTATCGCATGACAGCTTTCAAAGATGGTGTCAATGCAAGTGTTCAGGCTATGGATTACAAAAAAATAAGCAGAACAACTACAAAAAGCGAAACCCTGCAATTAAAACTGGTTCGCAATGGCGGCTGGGCAGCGGTGATTGAATAATAGCTATTCACAGTAGAAAAATTAGGTAAAAAATACGAATAGAAACAACCTAATAATCACCTTTTTTTTCTCTTGGGATTGCTGACTCTTGGACCTTATGCCGATTTCGGCATAAGGTCCAAGAGTCAGGTCACATCAACAGGACTTGGCGACATGAAAAACTGCCTGATCAAAAATTCGATTCCCAGGATTATCCTAACTATATAATTATTCCCAACTTTTTATCAGAATATTCAGATACATAAAGAGTTAATGGCGTAAAATGTTGCGATAATATTTGGTTAAAAATGGAAGTGGGATGAGAACGGATGGTAACTTTAATTCGGCTGAAGACCGCGGCCTTGAGCGCTTTACCGACCTAATGATTGAGCGCATAAGAACCTCCAGCATGACTGGAAGCAGCCTTAGTTCGCAAAAGGTACGATGAAGTGGCCACGTAACATAAACGGACATGCTGAGGCACAAGTTGATTTCAATCATATCGAGAATGGCGGTATAACTATCGAAGTGGTGCATGTGGATAATAAGGAGCAGCCTTTTGAAGTATCTTAAATTTCAAAACAGCTTCATAATCATCGATCAAAAAGTTCGACACCTCCCCGGTTGGGGTCACCAAACAAACATTAAAGCCTTGCAAATCATTGATTTGTGAGGCTTTTTGTTTTTAGAGGGGACGGATTGTTTTGAAATAATACGTATTAGCGACCCCATGGATTAATTTGATTTTTTATTAGCCATACAATTTTGGGGTCGATAATTTCAAATATTTTAGCATTACCTCTTGTTTGATTTAATTCTATTATAATTCCATGTATAATGAGATTCTTTATTAAACCATTGGCTGTTGGAATCGAAATATTTAAATCTTGAGATATATCACTGACTTTGAACGTAAGTTTTCCACAATATAAAATCTTTGATAGACTTTTTAAAATATCATCTTTATTATTGATCTGCGGAAGTATTGAGTAATATTCATAATCTGAAATAAATTTCAAAATACCCTTCCTTATCGCAAGAATAGATAAATATGATGATCTATTATCAATATCAGCTTGCTCGTAATAAATCGTGAAAATTAATTTCAATAAGTCTCTTGGAGATTTATCGGAAATAGAAATAATATCTTCAGAACTTCTGGGATCTGCAAGAATATCTTCAAATTTTATTGAATTTTGAGGTTTGATGCTGGAATAATTTAATCTTACATTTATGATGTCCTCTAGTTCACTATTATTCCAAGTCACATCAATAGGACTAATCTTATCAAACCTTACACCGATTTTGCTCAAATCAGATTTCAACTCACTCCAGATACTAAAAACCAACCCAAAATCTCTATTTAGTAATAAATTAGTATCCCTTAATATTTCATTTAAAAACTTTGTTATTTGGGTTATATCTCCTCCAAGGTATTTATATTCGTCAATTTTATCATACATAATAACAACCTGTTCAAAACCGCTATTTTTAATAATCTTTGATAAATCACATAGAATATCTTTATACGCTGAGTAATTGGCGCTTTCTAAAAATAATGTTTTGTTTGGGATATATTCCTTAAACTCCTTTAAATAGTCTTTATATACCATCGTTGTATTGAAAGTGTCTAATCCGATTGATTTCTTTACAACATCTCCACCAATTTCAATTCCTAATGACAATGCAGAATTAAACGGTTTTAGTAGATAATTACAAATTCTTATCCAAAAATTTCTCGATTTATAATTAGAAGTAATATTCACATAATTCTCAAATTCTTTTTTTGTAATTGGATCGAAAAAATTTTCAATAAAAAAAGTTAATTTTTCTTTTTCGTTTTTTTTCAATCTTTTTAAAAGAATTGGAGAATTTATAATTGAAAAACAATATCCGGTAACAATCTTTCTTATTGTATTTTCCAAAAAGAATTTGCTATTATTTTCTGTTGGAATTCCCTCGTAATCATCTATAATAATGGAAAATACATTATTCTTATCTAATTGTTTTTTTAATTTTATTAAAAGGGCTGTTTTCCCACTCCCTCTTGCACCTAGAATAAATCTAGTATGACCAGTCTTAATATCAGAAAATAATGGTTGAAAATACTTTGGACTATAGTATATATCATCAAGATAATCAATTTCTTGCTCTGCTGAGAAATTAGAAAATGGATTTTGCTTTAAGCCTAGTGCATAATGTAATTCCAATAAATCAAGTTTTGGCATTTGGATTGACTCCTTTTTACTTTTTTTAACTGTTTTTTGTAATGTGCTTTTGTTTAAGTAGTATGCAGTTAATACAAAAAATATAAATAATATTATTATTGTGAAAGTTGGCTCAATTGGAATAAAACTCACAGTTACAAAACAGATAAGACTATACATTACCAAGATCAATGTTGTAATTAAATGATTTGACGTCTTTTTTAATAGTATATGATGAATATGATTCATGTCAGGATTAAAAGGACTCCTTCCTAAGTATATGCGTATTATAAAAACACGAATAGTATCAAATAGAGGAAGTAAAAATAAGCTAATAATAGTAGAATTTGGAACAATAACTATGTTAATTGATTTAATTGCACTAATTGTCAATATGAATCCTACGAAAAAAGTTCCTGTATCTCCAGCAAATATTTTATTGATTTTACCAAAGATATTGAAAAATAGAAATGCGATTAGACTACCTGCTAAAGCAAAATTAATAAATGAGTAAGATTGATTTTCACTCCCCAAAAATATGATGCCAAAACACACACTTATTATAAGACTAATAGACCCGAATAATCCATCGATGCCATCAATCAGATTAATTGAATTTAATAGCATAAGAGATAAAAGAATAGTGAATATGATACTTGTGAGATAAGTTAGCTCATGTATTCCTAAAAATCCATTAAAACTTAAAATTCTAATATTCAGCCAAATGGTAGTATATGTAAAAGTTAATAGTTGGATTGTGAGTTTACTCTTTGCCGAAATACCAACTAAGTCATCTTTAATTCCAACAAAGGCAATAATGATGGAGATACCAATTATTGAATTTATTTCTAGAGAACTATCTGAATTGACTATAAGAAATGTAATTATTGTGGCTATAAAAATAATAAGACCTCCTAGAGTTGGCACAACTCTTCTTACTGCTAATTTTCTCTCATTCGGGGTATCAAATAATTTTTTCATTAAAGACACTTTGACAACTTGAGGAATTGAGTAGTAAGTTATAATGAAAGCGATTAATATCGACAGTGTTATCTCATAAAAGTGAGACTCTTTAATTATAGAATGAAATTCAAGCATTACGATTTTTTAATTTTAATAATTAGGGTATTAAAATATACTAATCATCGATATTACAAACACGATATTAAAACTTGCTGTAAATCACATTATAATATTTTCAGCTAATTTATCAATTTAATTGATTAAGATCTATCTATTGAATCAAGATTGCAATTATTCCCAATGCGTTTAAGCTGGGGTTCTATTGTCGTATGTAAAATACTTCATTAACTGAATCAATATCCTCAAAAACTTTCTTGTCTGGAATGAATTTAAACCCTCGTTATTGAATAATTCTATTTCGTGTAAATTTGGAATATAGCCAGACTTGAATACAAAATCGAAGGGTTTTTCTTGATGAGAAAAATCTGTTTAGTTGAAACGGTTAATCTGTTTTCAATCGGAAAGGTTAGACTTCAACTAAAGCCAATTACTAATTCTACGTTAACACATTTGAAAATCAACCTATTTTACCCCGAATTCATAAAGGGAAAGGTTGATTTTTCAGCTTTCTCGCTTTATGGACGGGGTGAAAAAGCTGAAAAATTGTTTGCTGAATTGAATCTTTTAACGTAGAATTAATAGATTGCATTATTGTTTTTCTCATGCGATCATTTTTCATTACCCTGACAAGGATAATATTTCAATAACCGTGGGCTTCGGCGTGAGCTCAGTCGAACGGTGAAAACCCACAAAAAAGGTAATACGCACATTATCAGCCATAAAATGGGCTGAATAATGTTTTTTCAAAGTTCAACCACTTCATGGCTGATGTTTTGTAGTTCTCGCCTCCGTGGGTTAAACACCTATGGTTATTCAGATTGAACCACTCCGTGGCACGAGGAATTGAAATTAATGAACCCAGCCCAAACATATTTGCTACATCCATTTGAATTCCGTAATTTCCAATTTCCATATTTTGTATATTGTTGGCAATAGTCAAGCGTTTGATTAAATAAAATGTGTTTAACCCGTAACTAACAGGTTGGAATTATGCAAAAATATATCTTGTCAATCGATCAGAGTACGACGGCAACGAAAGCTGTTTTATTTGATAATGAAGGCAGTATGATCGCACAGAAGAACATCGATCATAAACAATACTTCCCAAATCCCGGCTGGGTAGAGCACGATGCTGAAGAAATATACCGTAAAACAAAACAGGCCATCCGGAAAGTAATCGAAAAAAGTGGAATTTCAGGAGGCAAGATTGCGGCACTTGCTATTACCAATCAGCGCGAAACAACTGTTGTTTGGGACCGAAAAACAGGCATCCCGGTATTTCATGCCATCGTTTGGCAGGACAGGCGTACTGCTGATTTTTGCACCGGATTAAAAGCGGCAGGTTCAGAAAAAATTATTACTAAAAAAACAGGTTTGTTAATCGATGCTTATTTCTCGGCTTCCAAAATAAGATGGATTCTGGATCATGTGGAAGGCGTAAAAGAACGTGCATTAAAAGGTGAATTGGCTTTTGGCACCACCGATACCTGGGTAATCTGGAATCTGACCAATGGGAACCTGCATATTACCGACGTTTCCAATGCCAGCCGTACCATGTTGTTTAATATTCATACCCTGAAATGGGATGAAGAATTACTGAAGATTTTTGATATTCCGGCATCCTTACTTCCCGAAGTTGTTGCATCAAGTCATGTAAATGGTATGGTTACCGATATCGAAGAAATAAATGGTGTTCCCATTGCCGGTATCGCCGGCGATCAGCAGGCAGCCTTGTTTGGTCAGATGTGTACCAGCGAAGGCATGGCCAAATGCACCTACGGAACAGGCTGTTTTCTGGTGATGAATACCGGTTCGAAAGCAATTGTCTCGAATTACAAACTTTTAACGACCATTGGCTGGCAAATCGGGAATGAAGTTACTTATGCCCTTGAAGGCAGTGTTTTTATGGGTGGTGCAGTTATTCAGTGGCTTCGCGATGGACTTGAATTTTTCGATGAAGCTCCTGACAGTGAAGCATTGGCTAATCAGGTGGAAGATAGTGGAGGTGTCGTTTTTGTTCCGTCACTGACAGGACTTGGGGCGCCACATTGGGATCCATACGCACGGGGCTCTATCTTCGGAATTACGCGCGGAACAACCAAAGCTCATGTGACCAGGGCAGCCCTCGAAAGTATCTGTTTCCAGGTAAATGAAGTAATTGAAACAATGAAAAAGGATTCAGGAGAATCTATCGCCGGATTACGCGTTGATGGTGGTGCAGCAGCCAATAATCTGATGCTTCAGTTTCAGGCTGATATATCAGAGATTGACCTTGTAAGATCAACAAACGTCGAAACTACAGCTCTTGGGGTTGCTTATCTGGCGGGTCTGGCTGTTGGAATGTGGAAAATTGAGGAGCTTCAGGAAAAATGGCACGTGGATAAAGTGTTTCAACCATCGATTAATAAGGAAGAAACAGAAAAACTTAAAGCATTGTGGTCTAAGGCAGTTGAAAGGACAAAACACTGGATAGATTTGGATACTCAGAGCATAAATTAAAAATAAAAAAATGAAACGATCAGAATCATTAAGGGCAATTCAGTCTTCACCCAATAAAATCTGGGATATTGTTGTAATCGGTGGCGGTGCAACCGGACTTGGTGCCGGAGTCGATGCTGCATCGAGGGGTTTTGAAACCTTGGTTCTCGAAAAATACGATTTCGCCAAGGGTACTTCTTCACGAAGCACCAAACTGGTTCATGGTGGGGTTCGTTATCTGGCCGCCGGCGATATTGCCATGGTTTTGGAAGCCCTTAACGAAAGAGGACTGCTTTTGCAAAATGCCCCTCATCTGGTACAAAATCAAAAGTTTATAATTCCAAATTATGAATGGTGGGACGGTCCGTTTTATACCGTCGGATTAAAAGTATATGATATGATGGCCGGGAAACTGGGATTGGGTCCTTCTATTCATATTTCGAAAGAGGAAACGATGAAGGCCATCCCCAACCTTGTTGAAAAGGATTTAAAAGGCGGTGTAATTTATCACGATGGTCAGTTTGATGATTCAAGGCTGGCAATTAGTCTGGCTCAAACCATTACTGATAATGGTGGATATGTATTGAATAATTGCGGTGTAAGCGGATTAATCAAAAATGAGGATGGTATGATTTCAGGTGTCCAATGTTTTGATTCCGAAACGAACAAATCATATTCAATAAAAGCAAAAGTAGTTGTCAATGCAACCGGTATTTTTGTCGATTCGATTAACAGCATGGATGAACCTAACCATAAAAAGACGGTGGTGCCAAGTCAGGGCATCCATATTATTCTCGACCAGTCGTTCCTTCAGGGCAAATCAGCGATAATGATTCCCAAAACCGCCGATGGACGCGTGTTGTTTGCTGTTCCATGGCATGGGAAAGTGGTGGTTGGCACTACTGATACATTGGTTGATAATCCGGAAATTGAACCGAGGGCGCTGGAAGAGGAAATCAAATTTATTCTCAGTACTGCCGCGAAATACCTGACCAAAAAACCCCGGCGAAAAGACGTATTAAGCATTTTTGCCGGTTTACGGCCGCTGGCAGCTCCTGAAGATAAAATTCAGGAAACCAAGGAAATATCGCGAAGTCACAGGTTAATTATTTCCCAGTCTGGCTTAATTACCATGATTGGCGGGAAGTGGACAACCTACCGTAAGATGGGCGAAGATATTGTTGATAAGGCAATCCTTCTGGGTGGGCTCGATGATAAGGAATGTGTAACCAAAAATATGCCCATCCATGGATATAAAAAAAATCACAAAAATTACGGGCATTTATATGTTTATGGTTCTGATGTTCCAAAGATAAAGTCAATGATTGATGAGGATCCTCAACTTGGAGAAAAGCTCCATCCGGATTTACCCTATCTGAAGGTTGAGGTAGTCTGGGCAGTTCGCGAAGAAATGGCACGCACCATTGAGGATGTCCTTGCACGAAGAACAAGAGCTCTTTTACTTGATGCAAGGGCAAGTATTGCAATAGCTCCGCAGGTGGCAGTTCTTATGGCTGATGAATTGGGATACAGAAGAAAATGGAGAAATGAACAAGTACGATTGTATACTGAATATGCAGCTGGTTATATTTTAACCTGAAAATCAAATCGTCAGGTTGATAATTAAATTCAATATCTCACACATTAATTAGATTCAATGAATCCACTTGTTGCAGAATACCTGGGCACATTTATACTACTACTGATGGGAAACGGAGTTTGTGCCAATAGTTCATTGAAAGGAAGCTTTGCCAAAGGCGCCGACTGGATGTTAATCTCATTTGGCTGGGGTCTGGGTGTTTTCCTTGGAGTTATCGTCGCAGGTCCGTCAAGCGGGGCACATTTAAATCCTGCAGTAACAATTGGATTGGCAGTTGCCGGAAAATTTCCATGGGCTAATGCACCTTTATATATTCTGGCTCAATTGCTTGGCGCTATGTCCGGAGCTTTTTTAACATGGATGCTTTTTGCCGACCATTATAATCTTACAGAAGATCCCGGGACAATAAAAGGTACATTTTGTACATCACCTGCCATAAAAAATACTCCCCGTAATTTACTAAGCGAAGTTGTCGGAACCTTTGTCCTGATTTTAGTGGTTTTATTAATTGCCGTTCCGGAGTTTAAATCTTCTGATATGGGAGAGGTGAAAATTGGATTGGGATCGATGGGAGCGCTTCCTGTTGCATTATTGGTTGTAGCAATTGGTATGAGCCTTGGAGGATTAACAGGCTATGCGATCAACCCTGCCCGTGATCTTGGTCCCCGGATTATTCATTCGCTCGTCCCGATAAAAACCAAAGGTGGCAGCGACTGGGGATATGCCTGGATACCAATTGCCGGACCTGTTATTGGAGCTGTAATTGCCGCTGTTGTTTATCTTGCAGTAATTTAAAATAGAGGAATCTCTTTCGCCTGATTAAAACTGGTCGTTGATGTTAGCTTTTTATGCAATACAAAAAGGATTTATTTAGAAAATGATGGACGTGGCAGCTTATTTTTATTTGCTTTTATTGGACGTGTAATTTTTTTTGTAGTTGTCTGTTTTATTCTGATGGTGAAATCGTTCAGCACATTCATGTAATTCATAATTGCCTTATTAGGGTTTTCGTAGGGATTAAAATAAGCATTGACATCGCCGTTAGAAAAATATTTTGTACTCATAGAATTATACTACTCCCCATTGTTGAGACAATAAATACTGCTCATCTAAATGGCGCATGATCGCCAGATTCTCTTCAGACTCTCCCGTTGGAATATCGTAAAAACTACTTCTCGCAAGTGTGAGCAACTGTCATTGTGTTGAAATACTCAAAAAAGGACAGCAATGTTCAATCATACATTTTCATTGCTCAGGACTGATCATTGTAGCTTTTTTTCAACAAATCATTCTCAACTTTTAACTGACCAATCCGGGCATACAAGATGTGGGTTTCTACTCCTTTATCTTTTTGATCCACTGAATCAGCAGAAAATAGATTTCCAAAGTTTTTCAATGCTTGAGATTTCCATGTAGAAATCCGGAGTGGGGCGAGTTCGTACTTCCTGGCTAAAACCTCTAAGGTGACTTGCTCTTTGAGCAACTATAAAACAATCTTGGCTTTAAACTCCTTTCTAAACTGAGTTCGCTATAAAATTGGTTGTACGAAATTTGTATAATCGCCCCATCGCCTGCCCTTCCCCAATGAGGGAAGGGAGTTTCGGATGCTGAAATTCCTATTTTTTGTTCTTTAAAGATTGTTTTTTTTTTAGAACTTGCAGGATGCAAAGTCCCAAGTTTAGGGAATAATGGGGGCAATATCGAATTCAATCTTTTTATGTGGTTGATTTTCAGAAACTAATATATCGAACACAGGTTACTAAACTTCCTTCGTGTTGTGGACTTAAATTTTAATTTTAAAGATGATCAATTTATATCTTAACTTATTGTCCTAATTTTGGGGAGTATCATAGATGCGTGAACTGGCCAAATGGAGCTTTGAAGGAAAAATCAAATCGGTGGTTGAGCGTGAAGACCATGCTGAACATACCATCGACCTGGGCGCATGGGAGGTTAAGGTGAGTTTTGGTGCCACAAGAAGGAACATCGTGCAACCCAGTGCAAAGCCGATCAGCAAAGCCATGATTGTGCAACTGGGTGAAAACGAATTCCTGCTGATTGGAACACTTTGTCCTTTTTACAATTAAACCTCTTGGCGCTAACGCCGTCAAAGCGTGGCAGCACCTGAAGGTCGAAGAAGCACAATATGAAAATGAAACATTCAAGCTTTTGTGCATCCGTAATGGCGACGAAACCGATTGGGGCGGACCAGAGATTGGGGCTAAACAAGTCGTGCTGAGGACTACTTTTGTTATACGATAAAGAGCTAGTATCCTTTGCCGTTGACTGAAATTAACGGTTGAATAATGATTGAAAATCAGTAATTTAGCCCAATAAGATGAGGTTAAAACCAATTTAATATTTGTCTGCTGATCCGTCATCTGAATCAAACAGCAAAGAATAACTGAGATAAATAACTTGTTAATAAATCAAAGAATAGAACATAAACTATAAACCCAAATGAAAACCTATCTAACCAACCAATTAACCATCAGTAAATTAAAAGAAATCATCCTTTTCGTTTTTCTTTTTGCTTCTGGAATTGCCTATGGTCAAAAAACTGATCAACAAACCTATCCTTTCCAAAACCCCGATATGCCTATTGAGCAGCGGGTTAGCAATATTGTTTCTTTGATGATGCTGGATGAAAAAGTTGCGTTTCTAAGTTCGACGCCAGGTGTGGCGCGTTTGGGCATTAAAAAGATGGGACATGTTGAAGGACTGCATGGTCTGGCTCAGGGAGCGCCCGGCGGTTGGGGACGGCGGGGTGCCGTTACCACAACAACATTTCCGCAGTCATACGGTATGGGCGAAACCTGGGATCCCGAAATCATCCGTCAGGCAGGCGCCATCGAAGGGTACGAAGCACGTTACGTTTACCAAAGTCCTCAATATGGCCGTGGAGGTTTGATCATCCGGGCACCCAATGCTGATTTGGGTCGTGATCCTCGTTGGGGACGCACCGAAGAATGTTTCGGAGAAGATGCATATTTCAATGGCGTAATGTCTGTTGCAATGATTAAGGGACTTCAGGGTGACGATTCCAAATACTGGCTCAGCGCTTCGCTTTTGAAACATTTCTTTGCCAACAGCAATGAAGATAAACGTACCGAAACATCTTCGAATTTTGATACACGCCTTTTCTATGAATACTATTCGCTTCCTTTTCACATGGGTTTTGTTGAAGGGGGAGCAAAGTGCTTCATGACATCTTATAATCTATATAACGGCATTCCATGCACTGTAAGCCCGATGATTGAGGCGGTCACGGTCAAACAATGGGGTGTTGATGGCGTGATTTGCACGGATGCAGGAGGATTCAAAAACTTAACCGGCTCGCAGAAATACTATGAAAATACAACTCAGGCTGGTGCTGGCACAGTCAATGCCGGCATTAACCAATACCTCGACAAAAATTATGAAGCACCCGTAAAAAAAGCCATCGAAGAAGGTTTGCTGACCGAGAAACGACTTGACGAGGACATCAAAGGCACATTGCGGGTTTTTATAAGGTTGGGATTGTTAGATCCTGCTGATCGGGTTCCTTACGCCAAAATTGGGAAAGACACTTCGGAAATCAAACCCTGGAATACACAGAAAAACAAGGATGTAGTTCGATTGGCGACTCAGGAATCAATCGTACTCCTGAAAAACACAGGAGATCTTTTACCCTTGAATAAAAAAACAATCAAGTCAATCGCGATGATTGGACCGCGTGCTGATCAGGTCGTATTCGATTGGTACAGTTCTGAGCCGCCCTATTCAGTAACACCTTTGGCTGGTGTAAAAGACAAAGTAGGAAAAAAAGTTAAGGTGCAGTTCGCTTTGGGTGACGATGTTGCTGCAGCGGTTAATCTGGCGAAATCGTCGGATGTAGCCATTGTTTGTGTGGGTAACAACCCCAATCTCGACAATGGCTGGAAGAAGATTTCTGGTCCGGACGAAGGGCGTGAAGATTTGGATCGCAAAATCATCACTCTTGGCGCTCAGGAAGAACTCATTAAACAAATATTGGCTGCCAATCCAAAGACAATAGTCGTGCTTAAAAGCAGTTTCCCTTACGCCATCAACTGGACTCAGAAAAATGTGCCCGCGATTGTACACATGGCTCACAGCAGTCAGGAAGAAGGCAATGCTCTGGCCGATGTGCTGTTTGGCGACTACAACCCAGCCGGACGTTTGGTACAAACCTGGCCAAAATCATTGGATCAGTTGCCTGAAATGCTGGATTATAATATCAGAAATGGAAGAACCTACATGTATTTCAAAGATGAACCGCTCTATCCTTTTGGCTTCGGTTTGAGCTTCACTACATTCGCATGGTCGAACCTTAAAACCAGCGACGTGAACCTTGCCAAAAATGGTTCAATCACAGTAAATGTGGATGTGGAAAACACCGGTAAGCGTGATGGCGATGAAGTGGTACAGCTCTATGTCAAACACCTCAATTCGCAGGTTGGACGTCCAATTCAGGAACTCAAGGGATTCCAGCGTGTAAATATAAAAGCAGGCGAACGCAAGACCGTGTCAATTCCACTGGATGCGAAACGTTTGGCTTACTGGGACATCAGTAAAAATGACTGGCAGGTTGAACGCGACAGCATTGAAGTTCGGGTTGGCGCCTCTTCAGCAGACATAAGGTTGAAACAGGCAGTGAAAGTGGAATAGATTTGCCCGAAGGCATTATCTATTGTGAAATTTCTCCCATCGCAAATATTATTGAGAATATTACCTATACAAAATTCAATATTTAATAGACTAACACATGAAAGTAGCTTTATTTTTTACCATCATCTTTTTTGCTTTTATTACTGTAAATGCACAAAAAACTGAAGTTCAATATTTGTCAGGACTTGACAAGGACCGTACTGTTCAGTGGGATTTCTTTTGTACACATGGTATGAATAGCGGCAAATGGAGCAAGATTGCTGTTCCTTCCAACTGGGAGTTGCAGGGCTTCGGCACTTATATCTATGGAAACACGGATATGGATGCCAACGAAAAGGGGCTTTATAAATATGAGTTTACCGTTTCCAAAAACTGGAACAAAAAAAATATTTACATTGTTTTCGAGGGTTCGATGACAGATACCGAGGTGAAAATCAATGGAAAGTCGGCAGGTGCGATCCATCAGGGAGCATTCTACCGCTTTAAATACGATATTACTGACCTGCTTAATTTCGGTGCGTCGAACCTCCTGGAAGTGACTGTAAGCAAGGAATCAACGAACGAAAGCATCAACAGAGCTGAACGGAAATCTGACTACTGGGTATTTGGTGGCATATTCCGTCCGGTTTATCTGGAAGCTGTGCCGGTGCAATTTATTGATCGCGTTGCCATCGATGCCAAAGCGGATGGTTCATTTTATATGGACGTTTATACTGAAGGTATTGGCAGCGCTAAAACAATAGAGGCTCAATTGCAAACAATAAATGGTAAGCCTTTTGGATCAGCTCTCGTTTCGAACATTGATGGTAACACAAATAAAACCATCCTGAAAGGGACATTTAAAAATCCTGCTTTGTGGAACCCGGAATTTCCCAACAGGTATCAGGTAGTAGTGACTCTAAATGATGGGAAAAAAGCCCTTCATCAAATCATCCAAAAGTTTGGTTTCCGCACGGTAGAACTAAAAGAAGGTGATGGAATTTATGTGAACGGTCAGAAAATAATGTTCAGGGGAGTTTGCCGCCACACTTTCTGGCCTTCATCAGGCCGTACAAGCAGCAAGCAATTGGCCATTGACGATGTTAACCTGATGAAGGATATGAATATGAACGCGGTAAGGATGAGCCATTATCCGCCCGATCAGTACTTTCTGGATGTTTGCGACTCAATGGGCATGTTTGTGCTCGATGAGCTGGCCGGATGGCAGGCTTTTTATGATACACCTACTGCTCAACGGTTGGTGAAACAGGTGGTTGAACGCGACGTTAATCATCCTTCTATCGTTTTGTGGGACAACGGGAACGAGGGTGGTTTTAACAAAGAAGTACGTGGGGATTATGCTCTTTATGACCCGCAGAAAAGAACGGTTATTGAACCCTGGTCAATTGTAAATGGAACAAATACAAAACACTATCCCAAATATAATTATGTAGAAAATGCCTTGACCAAAGGTAAGGAGATATTTTTCCCGACCGAATTTTTACATGGTTTGTTCGATGGAGGTCATGGAGCGGGTCTTGATGACCAGTGGAATCTGATGATGTCATCACCTTTGGCGGCTGGTGCATTTCTTTGGGTATTTGCGGATGAAGGTGTTGAGCGCAGGGACTTGCATGATTCTATTGACACGAAAGGGAATGCAGCTCCCGATGGAATTCTTGGTCCTTACCACGAAAAAGAAGGGAGTTTTTACACTGTTAAAGAAATTTGGTCGCCTGTACATTTTAAAGAAACAGTTATTAATTCCGAATTCAATGGAAAACTTGAGGTGACCAACCGGTATTTATACACCAATTTAAAGCTATGTACCTATGCATTTGAATTGGCAAAGTTCGGGAAAACCTTCCCAAAATTAGAAAATGAAAAACAAATTGGAAATATTCAATCACCTGATATTGCTGTTGGCGAAAGTGGTTTCCTTAACCTGAATCTTCCTTCCGACTGGAAAACTTATGATGTGCTGTATGTTACTGCTACTGACCAGTATGGCCGTCCTATTAATGTATGGTCGTGGAATATTACCAAACCCAAAGATTTCATTTCAAGATTGGTAAAGACGAATCAGGATAAAGTAACAGCAACGGAACACGATAGTATTTTGGTTCTTTCTTCAGGAAAAACAGAAATTACTTTCAATAAAAATACCGGACTAATTACAGGAGTTCAGAATAATAGTAAAGCTATTTCTTTCAGCAATGGAATTCAATTCGCAGGTTTCACCGCTGATTTTAAGCAGATGAAGCATTATGCACTGGATAATAAACAGATAGTTGAGCTTATTTATGATAGCCCCTGTCATGCTAAATTTACCATGTTACCTGGCGGATGGCTGCAACTCGATTACGATTATCAGCCTAATGGTTTATTGGATTATGCAGGAATAACTTTCTCCTATCCTGAAACCCTTGTTAAAGGAGCTACACTTTTAGCTAATGGCCCTTTCCATGTTTGGAAAAACCGGTTAAAAGGGGTGCAGTTTGGTCTTTTCGACAAGGCCTATAACAATACAATTACCGGGCAAACATGGGATTACCCTGAATTTAAAGGCTACTATTCCAACTTCTATGCAGTTGAGTTGCAGACCAAAGAGTTGCCAATCACTGTTGTATCGGCAACAAGCGATTTGTTCCTTCACCTGTTTACTCCTGAACCAGCTAAATATTCCAAAGGAGTAAGAGGAACTGTGAACCCACCTTTTCCTTCAGGCAATATTTCCTTTTTACATGGGATAAGTGGTATTGGCACCAAGTTTTCATCGGCTGAAGCCGAAGGACCGCAAGGTCAGAAAAATAGCTATAACGGTGAAACTTTAAGTGGTACGCTTTATTTCAGGTTTGGAGAGTAAATACTTTATTAAAAAACTGTAAAAATGAAAAAATCATTTATCATTCACATTCTGGTATTAATACAGATTCTAACCGCAAATGTTTGGGCTGTTGTACCACAAACCCGCCAGCATTTGTTGATGGATTACAATTGGAAATTCATTCAATCGGATACGAAAGATGCCGAAAAAACTGATTTTGATGATACCAAATGGCGAATGCTCAATCTGCCTCATGATTGGAGCATCGAAGGTGAATTTAAAGAAGATGCCACCTCTCAAGGTTCCGGAGGTTATCTTCCAATGGGAATCGGTTGGTACCGGAAGGAATTTAGCTTGCCTGAAATGAGGAAAGACCAGCAATTCAGCATTGTATTTGATGGCGTTTATATGAACAGCGATGTCTGGATCAACGGGCAGCATCTGGGTAAACATGTTTATGGATATACCGGTTTCTCCTACGATTTGACTCCTTACCTAAAAAAAGGAAAAAATACTATCGCGGTCAGGGTCGATAATTCGCTTCAACTCAGCAGCCGATGGTACACCGGTTCAGGAATTTACCGCCATGTTTGGCTGAATATTACCAATCCTGTTCATATCGCTCAATGGGGAACTTACATTACAACACCACAGGTCGATTCAACTTCTGCAACAATTTCGATCCGTACTAAAATTGAAAATAAACTTTCCATTCCTAAAAAAATGGTTTTGCGATTGGTGGTCAGAGATGGTTTAGGCATAGAAATAGCAACGGTCGAAACTCCTGTTTCAATCTCTGCTTCAGGAAAAGAAGAAATAGAACAAATCCTTAAAGTCACTTCGCCTTCGCTGTGGTCAATCGACAATCCTGCTTTATATACCTTGAAATCATATCTTTTGGAAGGGAAAAAAGAAGTTGACAACTATTCTTCAACTTTTGGAATTAGGAAAATAGAATTCGATAAAGACAAAGGTTTTCTGCTGAACGGAAAGCATGTAAAAATGAATGGTGTGTGTTTGCACCACGATGCCGGTTGTCTGGGGGCAGCAGTTCCTGAACAGGCGTGGGTTCGACGATTACAGACGTTAAAGGAAATGGGTTGCAATGCCATCCGTACATCGCACAATCCGCCAGCTCCCGAATTTTTGGACCTTTGCGATAAAATGGGCTTCCTGGTAATGGACGAAATATTTGATGAATGGCTTGAGTCAAAAGCTCCGGAATTCGGCTACCACAAATATTTCGAGGCAAACTGGAAGTCTGATTTGATATCGATGATCCACCGCGACCGCAACCATCCATCGGTTGTGATTTGGAGCGCTGGCAATGAAGTTCCTGATCAGGTAAAAGAAAATGGCAGCGAAACACTCCGGAAATTAATGGACACTTTCCACAAAGAAGATCCAACACGACCGGTAACCCAGGCGAACGACCGGATTGCTGCCGGCGACGGCCCTGCAAAACTTCCTTTCCTCGAAATGCAGGATATCGTTGGATACAACTATGTTGACCGTTGGCTCGAACGACGGGAATTATATTACAGCATTGACAGGCACGACCATCCGAACTGGAAAATGATTGGTACTGAAAATGTTTCTGTTCCGGGTATTCGGGGACAATATTCACTTCAAACCGACAAGTCTGATAATCGTCCCGGTCGCCCAAGAGATTACCGTAAAAACATGATTCAGGCTGAACAATTGTGGAAATTTACTGCAGTAAATGATTATGTGATAGGCGATTTTATGTGGACAGGCATCGATTACCTGGGAGAAGCACGCTGGCCCAATAAGAATTCAAGTTCAGGAGTGATCGACCTTTGTGGTTTTCCAAAAGACGGTTTCTATTTTTACCAAAGCCAGTGGACTAAAAAGCCGATGGTTCACGTTTTTCCGCATTGGAACTGGAAAGGCCATGAAGGTGAGGTTATTTCAGTAATTGCCTATTCGAATTGCGATAGTGTCGAACTTTTCCTGAATGGAAAGTCTTTCGGTGTAAAGTCTGCCATTTTTCCGCAGCAGGGCGTTTCGGTAGCCTGGAATGCTTATGAAAAACCTTTTATTCCGGCAACAACCTCCGATTTGCATTTGAGTTGGGATGTACCATACGAACCGGGCATTCTGAAAGTAGTTGGGAAAAAAGGCGGGAAAGTAGTCACCGAAGAAATACACACCACTTCCAAACCTGTGGCAATCCGGATATCAGCCGACCGGAATGAAATGGATGCCGACGCCCACGACGTTGCAAATATTAAAGTTGAAATTGTCGATGAAAATGGATTCGTTGTTCCTGATGCCAGTAACCTGATCGAATTTAAAGTTGAAGGCGAAGGAATTCTGAAAGGTACTGATAATGGTAACCCTCAGGACAAAACCCAAATGCAAAGCAAAAAGCGCAATGCTTTCAACGGACTTGCGCTGGCAGTCATCCAATCGACCAGAAAAACCGGAAATATACGTTTGACGGCGGTTTCAAAAGGACTAAAAGAAGCGGCGATAGAAGTCAATTCAATCAAATCAGTTAATATTGTAAAAACTGTTGAGTAAAATCAGGAAACTGTTTAAACGTTATTCGATCTTCCGTTAAGAATCAGCCGAATGGCAAATAAGTTGAAAATTAATAAGATAAAACCATAAACGCTAAAATAATGACCAATCTCAAATTTTTTATTTTTATTGTCACATTGTTAATAATAAACTCCAATACAGAAACACAGGCACAAAACTGGCCCAACTGGCGTGGCCCCAATGGAGACGGAACCAGTATCGAAACCAACTTGCCGGTTAAGTGGGATTCAATAACCAATGTAATATGGAAAAGCCCTATACCGGGAATTGGCCATTCTTCGCCAATTGTATGGGAAGAAAAGCTTTTTACTATCACAGCTTTACCTGAAACACAGGAGAAAGTTCTGCTTTGTTATGATTGTAAAAGCGGCGATTTATTGTGGCAAAAAACGGTACTAAAATCTGCATTCGAGAACAAACACGGCGACAACAGTTTTGCCTCCGGCACACCTGCTACCGACGGAAACCTGGTTTATGTGTCTTTTCTTGACGTGGATGATGTGGTAGTGGCGGCTTACGATTTCATGGGAAATCAGGTCTGGATTCAACGGCCCGGCAAATTTTCCAGTCCTCACGGGTACAGTTGTTCGCCAGCGCTATTCGAAGACAAAGTCATCATCAATGGCAATAGCAAAAGCGATGATTCTTTTGTTGCTGCTTTGAGTCGATCAGACGGGAAGTTAATTTGGAAAGTATCGCAAAAAAATCCGGCCCACAGTTTTAGTACACCAATTTTCAGGAAAATGGCAGGTAAAATGCAGATGATTATTTTGGGTAATAAGGAAGTTGCTTCCTATAATCCTGACGATGGCTCAAAATATTGGTTTGTAAATGGCCCGTCTGAAGATTTCTGTGCCAGTCCGGTTTACAATAAAAAAACAGGATTAGTATTGATTAGCAGTGCCTGGCCTCAACGCCATTTATTGGCGATAAAACCCGATGGGAAAGATGATGTAACTGAAAGCCATGTAGTTTGGCAATCCAAAGAAGGCGCTTTTTATGTGCCATCTCCGGTTTGTACTGACGATTATCTTTTTACCACAATGACCACTGGTAAAGTTCACTGTATTGAAATTGCCACCGGCAAGATTCTATGGGTGGAAGAATTGGGCAAACAATATTCTTCGTCTGTTTTAGCAAATGGCCTGGTTTATATGCCAAACGACCAGGGTGTAATAACGGTGATAAAGCCTGGTCCAACCTTCGAAGCCGTTGCAAAAAATTCAATCGGCGAAAGAATGAATGCATCTCCAGCCATAAGTAATGGGAAAATATATCTGCGCGGTGACAAACATCTCTTTTGTATAGGAAAAAAATGATTGGTGTTTTGTCAGCTATCACGCATACCGATCAGGCCAATGGAGTTTCCTTGTTAAATATAAAACTTAAATTATATAAAATGAAAACTAAATTAATCGGATTATTCGTACTTCTATTCCTGAGTTCCACAATACTCAGTGCTCAGAAAAGTAAAGTTTTTGAGATTAAATCTCCGGACAACAAAATCGCGTTAAAACTCGAAGTTGGCGCAAAAATGGTTTGGTCGGTTCAGCACGACGGGCAGCAGGTAATTGCTCCTTCATCTATTGCCCTGTATCTTGAAGGTGGCGAAGTGTTGGGCGATCTGGCTAAAATAACATCATCAAAAACGGAGAAGATAGATCAAACCTTTAATGCTGTTTTGTACAAAAAAACAACCGTTGCCGATCAATGCAATCAATTGACAGTTAATTGCAAGGGTGATTATGGTGTAGTTTTCAGGGTGTATAATGATGGCGTGGCTTATCGTTTCACCACGAAGATGAACGGTGAAATCATCATCAAAAACGAAGAGGCTAATTTTAATTTCATTGCCGATTACAAAGCTTTCATCCCGTACATGTGGGATTACCGGGGTGGTGAAAAATTCAACCATTCGTTTGAAGCCCTGTACAAAGAAATAAATATATCGAAATTTGCCACCGATTCGCTTGCTTTCCTGCCGCTATTAGTTGATGTCGGCAACAATAAAAAAGCAGTTATCCTTGAAGCCGATCTGGAAGATTATCCGGGCATGTACCTGAATATGAACCAAACTAAAAAAGGATTTATGGGCGTTTATGCAACTTATCCTTTGGAAGCTAAGTTGGGTGGCTATCAGAATATGAATCTGATTCCGACCAAAAGGGCCGATTACATTGCAAAAACCAGCGGAACACGAAATTTCCCATGGAGAGCGGTGGTTATTAGTGCGCAAGACAAAGATTTGCTGAACAACGATATGGTTCAGAAACTTGCTTCACCATCAAGAATTGCTGATCCTTCATGGATCAAACCCGGACAGGTTGCATGGGATTGGTGGAGCGACTGGAACATTTCTCATGTCGATTTTAAGGCTGGTTACAATACAACTACTTACAAATATTACATCGATTTTGCAGCAGCTAACAAATTGGAATACATCGTTATGGATTGGGGATGGTCGAGTCATACTGATATTTTGGAAGTGATTGCTCCTGACATTAATATTCAGGAAATAGTTGACTACGGTAAGCAAAAAGGTGTCGGTGTGGTTCTTTGGGCTTCATGGTATGCCGTTACAACTGAAATGGACCAGGCATTTCCAAAGTACTCCAAAATGGGAGTGAAAGGTTTCAAGATTGATTTTGTTGACCGCGACGACCAGATTGCAGTGGCTTCGTTGTACGAAATCGCAAAAAAAGCAGCTGAATATCAGTTAATCGTTGATTATCACGGAGTTTTTAAACCCACAGGTTTGCAACGAACTTATCCGAATGTGGTTGGATACGAAGGGGTGAAAGGCCTGGAAAACTACAAATGGGCTACCGAAGATCAACCTCGTTATACCGTAAGCATTCCGTTTATCCGTATGATGGCCGGACCAATGGATTATACTCCGGGTGCCATGCGCAATTCAAATAAAGCCAATTATCGTCCGATTGATGCTTTGCCGATGAGTATGGGAACCCGATGCAACCAACTGGCTATGTATGTAATGTACGAAGCGCCTTTTCAAATGCTATCTGATAATCCTACTACTTATATGAAAGAGCAGGAATGCACCGATTTTATTGCCAAAGTCCCAACAACAACTGATGAAACAGTGGCTCTCGACGGTAAAGTTGGAGAATTTGCCGCCATTGCCCGCAAAAAAGGAGATACATGGTTTGTGGGAGCAATGAGTAACTGGACTCCGCGCGAAATCACACTCGATTTTTCATTTCTGGGTGCCGGAAATTATCAGGCAACAGTATTTAAAGACGGAATTAATGCCGATCGCGATGCGACTGACTACAAAAAGGAAGTCATCAAAATCACTTCAGGAGATAAACTGAAGATACAAATGGCGCCAGGCGGAGGTTGGGCTGCCCGGATCGAAAAACTTAACTAAACCAGAACCAATGACAAACAAAATAAGCCTTTTAATAAGCTTCGCGTTGATCCTTTTCTCTTCAATTCTTTTTGCTCAGGAAAAAGTTTCTGTCAAGGTGTATCCAGAAATTAAACGTCAGAAAATAGAATCCGTAGGCGCAAACTACTGTCAGACACGGTTAACCAACAGCGCCTGGGATGCCATTGGCGAGCAAACCTTAAAAGAGTTTAAACCGGGATATGTAAGAGTTGCACTTCCCTTGCAGTTCAGAAAAGAAGAATATGCGAACTACAAAGGCAGTAAAATAAACGATCAACCTCTGGTAATCAGCCTGCTGGAGTCGATGAAACGTATGAAATATGAATTTGGCGTGAAATCATTCACTGTTTCTGTATGGAATGTTCCCAATGTATTGGTGATAGATCCGGAAAAACGTAATCAACGGGTAATTAAACCCGAATCATACGATGAAATACTCGATATGCTGGTTGCTTTTTTCTTAAAAGCGAAGAATGATTATGGAGTTGAGGCTGATTATTTTTCATTCAATGAATCGGATGGTGGCTGGCAAATTCAATTTTCACCTCAGGCAACTATTGCTTTTATTAAAAAGGCAATGGTACGATTTGAAGCCGCGGGGATAAAAACTAAATTTTTGCTCGCTGATACGGCGCAAACCAAAGGAACAGTGGAGTTTGCCACCATGATTATGGCCGACTCGACCATCTGGAAGGCGCTTGGTCCGTTATGCTTTCATAGCTGGTGGTCTGAAAATATTCCTGATTCGGAATTTGAGCGTGTAGCCGCTTTTGCGAAAGCTCAGAATAAACAGGTTTGGTGCAGTGAACTGGGTTTTGATGCTGCAGCACATAAAGTAAAAGGCATGTTTCAAAGTTATGATTACGGTTTACGGTTTGCCAAAATCTCGCACCGTATGATGAAATACGCTGAAGTTGAGGTTTCCATGTACTGGACCTGGCAGAACGACTACAGCATCATGTCGATGGATCTGAAAACATTATATCCATCGTATTATGTGACCCGGCATTTGGTCGATTACCTCAACGCGGGAACACAAATCGTACACTCTACGAGTTCAGATCCTGAAATATTAGCCATTTCTGGAATTCATGAAGACGGGAAACAAGTGATGCAGCTCATTAATATGAAAAAAGTACCGGTAACGGTTGATGTTGATGGCTACAACAGTAATTCGGTTGATATGGTCACTACCACTGAATCGAACAATTGGAACATTCAAAAGAATTTAGCCAAATCGAAAAAAGGTCAGACTTTCATTAAATTATTGCCCGAATCAGTAAATACATTAATTATAAACTAATCAACATCATGAAGAATTATTTGATCCTGTTTATTTGTTTCCTGGGATTCATCGCTCAGGCAAACGCGCAAAAACCAGCCGACCAAAAGGCCACAAAAGCGACTGTTAAACTCTATAATAAATTGTCATCATCGATTGAAAAAGGTATTATGATCGGCCACCAAGACGATTTGGTTTACGGACATTCGTGGAATGTTGATGGAGTTTCGGATGTAAAACAAACCACTGGTGATTTTCCTGCGGTTTTCGGTTGGGAACTCGGCGATTTGGAACTTGGTAATCCGGCAAGTCTCGACGGTGTTGTTTTTGAAAACATGAAGAGTAAAATTCAGTGGGTGAATGCTCAAGGCGGAATAAATACAATAAGCTGGCATTGCAACAATCCACTTACGGGTAAAAATGCCTGGGATGTATCTTCAAAAGAGGTGGTGAAAAGTGTACTTCCTGGTGGCGAAAAAAATGAAGAGTTCGTCAAAATTCTCGATAAGCTGGCCGATTTTATCCTTTCGTTGAAGGATGAAAAAGGTGAATTAATTCCAATAGTTTTCAGGCCCTGGCACGAGCATACCGGCAGTTGGTTCTGGTGGGGGAAAAACCTGTGTTCGGTCGATGAGTATGTTTCTTTGTGGAAATACACCGTCGATCATTTGCAGGCCAGGGGAGCTCATAACATACTATATGCCTATTCCACCGGGAGTGGATTGAAAAGTACTGCCGATTATCTTGAACGTTACCCTGGTGATGAAATCGTTGATTTGCTTGGTTTTGATGAATATCAGGGCGGAGTTGCCGCAAAGGATAGGTACATGAAATCGATCGCACAGGAAATGGGTATTATTCTTCCTCTTGCTAAAGAACGGAATAAAATTGCCATTCTATCCGAAACTGGCATGGAGTCACTTACCGATTCAAAATGGTGGACAGGAACAATTTGGCCAGCCATAAAAGATTATCCGATTGCCTATGTGCTGTTTTGGAGAAATGCTCACGATAAGCCAAATCACTTTTATGTGCCATTTCCCGGTCAGGCCAGTGAAGCTGATTTCAAAGAGTTTGCTAAGATCGACAGAACTTTATTCCTCAACGATATTGCTGGCACAAGCAATTTATCGGGCGTAAAAAACACTTACAAATTAATTCCTGCGGGTAAGCTTAAACAAGCCGACATTGGAAATCCTGCCATCGCAGGAAAGATGAATATTACTGAGAAAGGGTTTGACATCACCGCTGGTGGCTCAGATGTTTGGGGAAAACGCGATGAATTTCATTTCAGTTACCAACCCTTAAAAGGCGATTTCGATATGTGTGTTCAGGTAATAAGTCTTAGCGCTGCCCATCAATATACAAAAGCAGGAATAATGGCCCGTACCGATTTGACAGACAATAGTCAGCATGTCTATTACCAGATTTTTCCTGACAATAGTCCGCGAAATAAAAACAATGGAGGATGCGAATTTCAGTACCGTTCTGAAAAGGCCGGTGAAATGAAGGCTATCTATCCTGACATTAAAACTGCTGGCAATCAGTTCGATGTAGCTTTTCCTGATACATGGATTCGCCTGAAACGTACTGGCGATGTATTCGAATCTTACATTGGTAACGACAATAAAAACTGGAGACTTTTTTCAACCTTTACGCTGAAGATGCCCACTTTATTATATGTTGGCACTGCCGTAACTTCGCACAATGCAACAAGCGCTACAATTGCCAAATTCGGTTTCGTTCAGTTGATGAAGTAGATATTCATACAATAAACCATGTATTTAAAAGGATTGAAAATTTCGTTATTGATTGTCTTTCTGATGGCTGGGCTCAACTCCAAAGCTCAGCCAAAAGACAATTTTTCGGGGCGTGTGGCCACCGATTTCATCCGCAGGTTTCCCAATCCTGATACCATTCATTGGCTTGGACAATCCAATCATTTCAGTTGGCAGGCTGGGTACATCATGTTCGCCATGGAAAAAATGTGGAAAGCCACAGGCGATTCGGTTTATTTTAGATACATCAAACGATATGTCGATCAGCAAGTTGATAATGCAGGGAATGTTCCTGATTTTAAAAACAATGCGCTTGACAATTTCCTGCCTGGTTATGCCATTCTGTTTATGTACGAACAGACCAAACTGGAAAAGTACAAAATAGCAGCTACTCAAATCCGAAATGGTTTTAACGGATATCCTCGGGCGGGCAACGGTCTGTTTTGGCACGCTTCCGACAATTGGGCCCGTAATCAGGTTTGGGTCGATGGCGTATTTATGGGGCAAATATTTCTTGCCCGTTACGGTAAAGTGATTGGTGACAGCGATTATACATTCGGTGAAGTGGTGAAGCAAATGACTTTAATTATTGAGAAATGCCAGAAACCAAACGGATTGCTGCTTCATGGCTGGAATGAAAGCAAAACTGCAAAATGGGCTGATAAAACTACCGGTCTTGCTCCTGAAGTATGGAGTGAAGGTCTTGGCTGGTTTGCGGTACTTATTGCCGATGTATTCGATTATCTTCCTGAAAATCAATCAGGCCGAAAGGAACTTATGGCGTCTTTGCAAAAGTTATGTGTTGGGCTTAAAAATACTCAGGATCCAAAAACCGGAATGTGGTGTCAGGTAGTCGATAAATGCAATGAGCCTGGAAACTGGAACGAAACTTCGGGTACTGGCATGTTTATTTACCTTATTCAACGATCAATCGATAACGGTTACATTTCAAAAGCTGAATACCAACCAATTGTTGATAAAGCCTATTCCGGGATAATTAAAAAAGCGGTCGTAAACAATCAAGGTTATTTCGATTTGATCGATTGCAGCAGCATTGGAATCCAAAACAGTTATGCCGATTATATTGCTCAACCAAAAGAAGTAAGCCCTTTCGCCGCCTTTGGTTCATTCATTATCGGAACAGGCATTGCCGAAAAAAGAATTGTACCTCCATTTGTTTGTACCGACTATACCCAGGGGAAAGTATTCATTGTTTCGGCCAATGGCAAACCCGAATGGGAATATCCGGCTGAAAATTGCAACGATATTTGGGTCCTGCCCAATGGCAATTTGCTTTTTAATACCGGCCACGGAGTGAAAGAAGTCACACGTAAAAAGGAGGTGGTATTCTCTTATGAATCGAAAAGTGAAATATATGCCTGCCAAAGACTTGCCAACGGAAATACATTTGTTGGCGAGTGTAATTCAGGCCGATTGCTTGAAATAAATTCCAAAGGAATAATTGTAAAAACCATCAAACTATTGCCTGATAGCGTTGACGGCGGTCATTCTTATATGCGCAATGCACGGAAACTTGACAATGGAAATTATCTTGTGGCTCACTATGGACTCGACAAAGTTTGCGAATACGATTCTGTTGGCAAACTTGTATCTGAAATACCTGCCAAGGGTGGGCCGCATTCCGTAATCCGTCTTCCCAATGGAAATACACTAATAGCCTGCTCCGATCATAATGGTGAGCCACAAGTTATTGAAGTGGATAAAGGACGTAAAATTGTATGGCAACTTACAAAAAATGAACTGCCGGGAATTGAACTTAAATTTATGACCGGAATGCAGTGTTTGCCTAATGGGAATCTGGTTTTAACCAATTGGCTGGGACATAATCAGTTTGGGAAAGCTCCTCATGCGTTCGAAATTACCCGCGACAAGAAAGTGGTTTGGGTATTTAACGATCAGTCATTCCTGAAAACCATGTCAAGCATTCAGTTATTTGATTCACTTGGGACGCCCATAAGTGATAAAGTATTACACTAATTGACAACCCAAGTAAGTGAAACAATTTATTGGCACATTTTATAATTCTCTTACCCCGAAGCCCGATAAATCGGTCTTGCATCCAATGCCGCCCACTGTTTCATCAGTATCCTGCCCCATGTGTCGTGCATAAAATCCAGAAAGGCTCCAAAGTTTTCCTTGCCATTGGAGTATTGTACCATATGGGTCACTCCAGGAAGCACTAAAACCTTACATATAAATGTCTTGTAGCGTTTTTACTGGGGAGGTGTGGTGTCAAATACGGCATGAATAAACTGGTGTGTTTTCTCCAATTTTAAACAAAGATTTTTCGATTTCAAATACCCTTCGCCCCTCAGTGTTCTAGAAGAGTACGGCAAAACGCCGCTTTATTATTTAGTCCGTTTCCTTTTAAAAAGTAATTCTAAATCAAAAATTGGATGTTTACGATTGGGAGAAGATCGCCATGTTTAAAGTCGAAAATCCACAGGAAAAACTAAATGACTGTTCAGTGTGTTTTAACAGGCAAGCTTTTGAATATCCAACAAAATCTTCTGACCTTGAAAATAATTAAGGAATTCATTCAGACAAACATTTACATTTCTGTTGCTGCGGTTTTATTAACTGTTGAATCACAAATTCAACTGGGAATGCAAGCCCGATGGCATCCCTACTTGTTTCTGATTTTCTTCGCCACTTTATTTGAATACAATCTACATCGGCTAATTACGGTTTTGACAAATAAAGAAGCATTAAACCGTGAGAAATACCGCTGGGTTAGCGAAAATACAAGAAGCTTTTACATCCTGGTTTTTATTTCGGTCACAGGATTCATAGCTGTTTCTTTGATGGCAACAAAGGAAGTTCTTCTGACCTTTGCACCAATTGCTGCTTTAACAATTTTCTATTCCATTCCTGTTAAAGCAAACAAAAACCAACTTTTCAGATTACGGGAAATACCTTACGTTAAACTATTACTGATTGCATTTGTCTGGTCAGCTTCAACCGTTTTGCTTCCTATTGTTCAATCACTTGAATCGTTTAACAAAACCGATGTATTGCTGATATTGCTGGAGCGTTTTCTTTTTATAGCTGCCATTACTATCCCTTTCGATATCCGCGATCTGAAGACAGACCGATCTGAAGGATTAAAAACCCTACCCATGTTAGTCGGAGAAAAAAGAGCATGGCTCCTCTCCTATTTATTGTTGCTCAGCTTTTTTCTGATTTCATATTTTCATTACGGAAGCATAAATCAAGGGTGGATGATTTGGGCATTGGGTATTTCAACTGCCACTACATTTTGGGTCCTGTATTCAAAACGAATCAGAAAGCATCATGATTATCATTATGGAATACTGGATGGGACAATGATTCTTCAGGCAATTTTGATGATCGTGTTTTACTATTTTAACTGAAATCTTTCCCGGCAATAATTTTCAATGTTTCTTTCACATGTTTCTGAGGCGAAAACTGCGAATTGAATATCTTTATCAACCGACCTTCAGGATTAAAAATATAGGTTACCCGACCCGGTAAAAGGCCAAATAAATCAGTGGGAACTCCCAGCAGTTTCCTGAGTTCACCTCCGGTATCGGAAAGTAATGAAAATGGCAGTTTATATTTTTGCATGAACCGGGCATGAGAGTCCGGCTTATCGCTGCTGACACCGTAAACAATTGCACCTGCATCAACCAGATCCTGAAACGAATCGCGAAAACTGCATGCTTCTTTGATGCATCCGGGAGTATCGTCTTTCGGGTAAAAGTACAAAACCAGGTATTTACTCGTAAATCCAGAAATATCAACCGGATGATGGTTTTCATCATTCATAATAAAGTGAGGGAGCTCATCGCCTATGTTCAATTGATTTTCAGACATTGGTAAAGTTATTTTCAGGAATACAACTAAAACGAAAACGGCATAAGTTTGTATGGACATTACCTGTTTATTTTAAAGAATATCTTTCAAGGCAATCGAAATATCGTCAACCCCCTGAACCCCTTTCCCACTCCATTGAATTTTACCAGACTGAAACACAACAATGGTCGGCACATTCTGTACCTTGCAGGAAGTGGCGATATCAGGATAATGATCGACATTTACTTTCAAAAACCGAACGTGTTCTTTAAACTGAAGTCTGACTTCTTTCAGAATCGGCGGCATCAAACGACAAGGCACACACCAGTCAGCATAAAAGTCAACCAAGACAGGTCTTGGAGAATTAACAATATTATAAAATCGTCTGCTCATTTTTATTTTCACGTTTCTTCATAATACCACTCAACAAATCGCCTAATAAGTAACCCATAGCCATCCCCCACAAGGTTGAGAAATACCAAACAGACTGAATCGGACAAGTTCCGGTAGTGCAACCAACCAATTTCCAATAGAGAAATCCTCCCACAGCACCAAAGGCAGAGAAAATGACTTTAATCCAGAAGAATTTATTTTTTTTCATTACGTCTAGTTTAAGTTTTCAAACAACAGCTTAACCGATTAGTTCGCCAACCGGGAATAGAAAAAAAAAATTACCCATAGATATTCTTGATACACAGAAATAAAAGTCAAAGAGATTGACACCCACCAGCCCCAAATATTGATTGAGTAACAAATAATCGATGGCGGACTCTATTCCATCCGGACCTGACAGAAAAGAAATTTCAAAAAAAAAAAATGTAG
>Ga0209386_1000019_pt1 | contig 101141 bp, 97 predicted proteins | sample NGEPertwo_FD_184510 | JGI IMG/M metagenome (GOLD analysis project Ga0209386, IMG submission 184510) | Arctic peat soil microbial communities from the Barrow Environmental Observatory site, Barrow, Alaska, USA - NGEE Permafrost154B-two... | ecosystem: Environmental > Terrestrial > Soil >...
GGTTTAATCCATCAGTTAATTAGTCATTGTTCGGATTTTTCAATGGCCTGTTTGTTATGACCTTTTTTCCGAAACCAAAATCTAACCATTAACCAATCAAATTCTTGACTTTAATTAGCTGGTCTAGAGTTGTTTTCTATTACCAACCGGCAAAGAATCTCTAGCCACAAACAAATACATTTTAACAACCATACTCGTTCTTGTCAATTGAAAGTCGAACGATAAAATATATAATACATAAAACATTCGACACTTTATGTGCGTTTATATCACTTAAAGAGACTCCATTAATGTTGACGTTCAAGGTTCACAAATTTAGTGAATTCTTTAAGAAAGCCTAATTCAACGGTTCCTACCGGTCCATTTCGATGTTTTGCAATAATTATCTCAGCAATGCCTTTTTTCTCGGAGTCAGGATTATAATACTCATCTCGATATATAAATGAAATGATATCTGCATCCGCTTCGATTGCCCCAGACTCTAACAAATCCGACATAATCGGTTTTTTGTCCTGGCGCTGCTCAACACCCCGGTTGAGTTGTGACAAAGCAACGACTGGGATCTTCAACTCCCTAGCAAGTCCTTTAAGAGTTCTGGAAATCTGTGCGACCTCTTGCTGTCTGCTTTCTGTCTTTTTGCCTTTACCACCCACTGACAGTAACTGAAGATAATCAATGACTATTAACCCCAAATTATGTTCCACTTTTAGTCTGCGAGCCTTTGAACGGAGCTCGACTAAGGATAGGCCCACCGTGTCATCGATAAAGATCGGCGCATCCGAAAGCGGACCTACCGCTTGAGTCAGCTTAGGCCAATCTGCATCCAGTAATTCTCCCGTCCTTACGCGTTGTTGATCTACCATGGCTTCCCCACAAAGCATTCTTTGCACCAACTGCTCTTTGGACATTTCCATGCTAAAAATGGCCACTGGAACCTTAGCCCGCACTGCTGCATTTTGGGCCATGTTTAAAGCCAATGCCGTTTTCCCCATAGATGGCCGTGCCGCAATAATCACTAAATCCGTTGGCTGCCACCCAGATGTAATTCGGTCTAATTCTGTGAAAAAGCTGGGAACCCCCGTGAGATTTCCTTTATTTGCGTATAAATACTCAATTTTTTCAAACGTTTCTAGGAGAACGTCGCGAATAAAGCTGAATCCATCCTTCACCCGTCTCCGTGAAAGTTCTAGAATCAATTTTTCTGCTTCCTCGAGAAGAACATGGGCCTCTTCACCTGGCTCATAACCTCGCTCTTGGATACTACTCGTTGCCCGAATGAGCTGACGAAGAAGCGCCTTTTCTGTCACTAGATTAGAGTAATATTCTACATTTGCCACTGAAGGGACGGACCTAGCAATCGCCGAAATCGTTGCAATCCCACCTACCTGTTCGAGACGACCCTGTTGACGCAAAATTTCTGCCACGCTGACTAAATCAATGGGATCTCCTTTTTCGAAAAGATCTCGAATCGCGGAAAAAATCAGGCGGTGATTATCTCTGTAAAAGTCTTCCGGTTGAAGCATCTCGAATACAGAACTTCCCACCTCCGGTTTGAGCATCATGGCGCCTAAAACAGCCTGTTCGGCCTCTAAATTCTGGGGTGGAACTTTAATTAGTTCCATATCCTATCTCCTCCTGGTTGTACGGTTCTCTTTTGCATAGCCACTAAAACGCTCTAATGTTGAAAAACGTGCTTTATTGCCTCTTCTATCGTACTTACACCTACCACTTCAATGCCATGCAAACCCAGTGGGACATCAGCTATATTTTCTACAGGTATTAAGACTTTGCGAACTTCTACCTGCTTTGCTCCGAATATTTTTTCATAAATACCTCCCACAGGTTTCACCTTACCTTGAATGGAAATTTCGCCTGTGACAGCAACATCTTGAAGCAGCGGTTGCTTTTTTAAAGCGCTATAAATAGCCAGCGTTGTTGCCAATCCTGCAGAAGGACCGTCAATTTTCGCTCCGCCAATGACATTAACATGCACATCGTAATTGTGCAAATCCTCACCCGTCAGTGCACGAATGACAGCAGTGGCATTAAATACAGCATCTCTAGCCATACTGCCAGCCGTTTCATTAAAACGAGAGGTTCCTTTACCATCGCGACCAGCGAAGGTGATCGCCTCGATCTCCAATACTGAACCCAAAAATCCAGACACCCCCAGTCCCATGATTTTTCCAATTTCCAAACCGGGTTGGACTTTACGAAAGATATAGGGAGTCAGTCGGGCCGAGCGCAGGACTTCATAGACATCCGTGCTGGTCACCCGCACGTTTTCTTCATCTGGATTACGATACCTGGCCAAACCGTAGGCATCGGTCAGGATACTATTTGCTTTCCTGCCTTCAATTACATATTCACTGATAATTTCAGGAACATTGTCGTCCAAGGCCACCTCAAGTTTTTCGGCAGCTTGTCGTATTATATGCTGAACATCTCCTGGCTCCAGAGGCGAAAAGAACACCTCAGAACAGCGGGAACGAAGTGCTGGGTTGAGCTCTGAAGGGTCCCGTGTGGTTGCTCCTACAAGGACAAAATCAGCCGGCGCGCCTTCATCAAATATTTTCTTAATCCACTGTGGAACATGTGGGTCACTCGGATCATAATAGGATGAATCGAAGGTTACCCGCTTATCTTCCAGCACTTTAAGCAGTTTATTCAACAGCAAGGGATCCATTTCCCCTATTTCATCAATGAAGAGGATACCACCATGCGCTTCGCTCACCAGTCCCATTTTCGGTTCTGGTATGCCCGTATCTGCCAATTCTTGCTTTGCCCCTTGGTATATTGGATCATGAACGGAACCCAGTAGAGGATTGGTTACATCCCTGGGATCCCACCTCAGCGTCGTGCCATTTACCTCGATAAACGGGGCAGCTTTGGCAAAGGGAGAATGCGGGTGCTTCTTCACCGCTTCTAAAGCGACGCGAGCTGCAGAAGTCTTACCTACTCCGGGAGGACCATACATCAAAATATGTTGCGGATAGGGAGTCGCTAACTTCGCAAGTAACGCTTGCATAGCATTTTCCTGTCCTTTAATTTCGTCCACAGTCTGTGGACGCAAGACATCAAACGCGGAACGCTTTAGCGATATGGTTTTCATTTTTTCAAGAATGGCAAGCTTTCTGAGTGTTTGAGCATTTTCCGGTCCGGACGTCTCTTTAAGTACTTGAATCTTAATCTCTTTAACATATTCTTCATGTCGTTTCTGCATTTTTACAGCAACAACACGTTCCAACCGTTCTTCTACAGAACGCCGAGCAATGAGCTCAGCAATCTGTTCCTCAATCTCATCTAAAAGTTTGGGTACTTCCTCCATCTCAGGAATCTTTTGGCCAGTAGGATCATCCGAGACAATCTTGCGTAAGCCGGCAATTCTCTCAACGAGATTAACCGAACGCATAAGTTTAAGCGCTTCTAATTTGCTGGCCTTTAACACTAGCTTGTCTGTACCGTAATAATTTGAAAGCAGGACATATAACGACTCAACTTCTCGGCTCCACTCTTCTTCATCGTGTAACCGATCATCTGAATTTGTATGATCTAACCATTTCGTCAAAATCCCTTTCATTAAGGGGTCCCCTTTCGTGGCTGGTAGTTCTAACCTTCAGACGTCATTACCGTCAGTTTGACTCATAGTGCAAAAACGTGGACCTTTAGTGTGGCGATCACGTCAGGATGTATTTTTACATGGACATCATAATCACCTAGAGCCTTAATGGGTTCCTTGATATCTATCTTTCGTTTATCCACTTCAACCCCATGTTGCTTTTTCAGAGCGTCTGCAATTTCCTTGCTAGTGACTGAACCAAACAAGCGACCGCCTTCACCCGTCTTCGTCTTAACTTCAATTAGAAGTTCACTAAGTTTAGCTGCTAAATCGACTGCAGCTTCTTTTTCTCTTCCCTTTCGACCCTCTTCAAGTTCTTTCTTATGAGAGATATCCTGAACATTTCCAGTAGTGGCTGCAACCGCTAATTTTTTAGGTAATAGAAAGTTTCTGGCGTACCCATCAGCAACCTCAAAAACCTGTCCCTTTTTACCTGTTCCTTTGACATCTGCTTGAAGAATAACCTTCATATGAATTCCCCCTTACGTTTCTTCTGGCAATCTACGAAAATTTAATACTAGGTCAAACAGGCCGAACATGACTAAACTGACGATACTAACGAAGAAATAGATGATGCTAGTTATGACCAAAGCAATTTTAAAAAAAAGAGGAATTTTTGGTGATTTTAACAGATACACAAACACTGAAGTACCCAACACCGCACTTAATGCGCCATATATAACCATTAAATTTATACCCACTACACGAAAAATTGACCAAGAAAACTGCTCACCTAACAAATAGAACGCAATACCTAAGACTGCACCCCAGACCGCATACCAAGGCAAACGCCAACGCGTGAAAGAAATCCTTTCCTGATCCTTATTAAACCAGGTCCTTGCAAAATAAAAAACAAATCCAAACTCAATGAAGGCAATCAGTGCTGCAAAGCTAGGAAGGATTAAAGAATAAAGTTGTATTCCCTGTTGGAGCAAATCTCGAATCTGCTCCTCTGTGATCCCTTGTTGCTGCATCATTACCAGTAATCCAGAAGTCTGGTATTGTTGAACTGTCGTATTAATCATGTCACTCACGTTTATGGAACTAAGTCCTTGCGCCATGAATGAAAGGGCGGGTATAGTTCCTAACACTGCCGCCAGAGCAGCACTCCAGAAGAAGGTCACACGCACCGGCCAATGCTTATGCCACCCCAGTACACCTAATAACCCTGCCAGGGGAACGAGGCTCATTATATTCAAGGCCGTTGTTCCAAATATAATCAACGCAACAACATAGCCCGTCAACAGAGACCACGCCGCCATAGGTAGCCCTTTTCGACTACCGACCAAAAACACTGCGAGTAACATGAGCACTCCCCAGATAAAGCTCTCTGTTTTCAAAACGATTCCCAAGCAAGGAAAGGTCAATAGGATTGCCCTCGCTAAATAATTCAAAGCATCTTCATCTTTTAACAGCATGTTATACAATTCTCCTATGCTTAGTCTTCAGGGGCAAGATAACTTAATAGTAAGCTCAAATCTCCCCACTGCTTTTCAAGATTCATTTCATCCGTATTTTTCAGACCCTCAAGACGTTGTAAAAGCATGCGATCCAGCCGGGAAAAGTCAAAACCCAACCGGCGAGCGAGCAAATAACTCATCCCCACAAGATCTGCCAATCCATTGACCATCTCATCTTCTGAACCGCTCAGTGTGCCATGCTGGATAAGCCACTGTGCCTGAATTAAATTCACCTTTAGTTCATCAATGGCCCTTAAGCCCTTGACAACATCAACTTCTAAATTTTCCAGGGTTGCCCCCTCCTAAAGTCCATTTTCCACTATGCAATACAGTTCGTGATAACCTTTCAAATCTCCTGCACTGCAGTCTGATGAAAATTTAACCATTCTCTATAAATAACCTAGAAATATGAAAAGGGGAGCTCTCGCTCCCTTTTTCCTACTCTATGCTATATGGCAATAAGGCAATACTGCGAGCCCGTTTGATACATAATGTCACTTGACGCTGATGCATTGCACAGTTTCCTGAAATGCGTCGCGGCAATATTTTGCCACGATCCGTAACATACTTGCGAACTTTGTGTGTCTCTTTGTAATCCATGGACACGACTTTATCGACACAAAAACTGCATACCCGCTTACGTGGGCGACGTCCTCGTTCACGTTTCATACTAATTCTCCCCTTCCCTATTTAGAATGGGATGTCATCATCCAAATTCACTTCATGTCCAAACGAGCCTTTTCCGCTTTTAGCCGGTGACTCTGTGTTCTCATTACCGCCGTCCTTGGGACTTAGGAACTGAACACTTTCACCAATGATTTCTGTAACCCAATGCTTTTGGCCGTCCTTATCATTGTACGTTCTAATCTGGATTCGTCCATCAACTGAAGCAAGCTTTCCTTTGGCAAGATAGTTCGCACAAAGTTCAGCAAGTTGCTTGAACACCGAGCATGAAAAGAAGTCTGTTTCCTTTTCACCTTGAGCATTCTTAAAATTACGTTCAACTGCTAATGTAAAGTTTGTTACCGCTACTCCATTTGGCGTGTAACGTAGTTCGGGGTCTTTGGTTAATCGGCCAATCAAAATGACTCGATTCAACATGTACGCCCCACCATCCTTTTAGTCATCTTTTCTAACCGTGAGGAACCGGATGACATCTTCGGAAATCTTCATAACCCGTTCGATTTCCTTGGATGTACGACCTTCACCTTCAAAGTTCATTAAAATGTATTGACCATCTTTGTAATCATCGATTTCATAAGCTAATCGACGCTTACCCCACTTTTCAACTGTCAAGTTATCCCCACCATTAGTGGCAACGAGCCCACTTAAACGATCAACTAGTGCTGTGGTAGCTTCTTCATCGAGATCTGGTCGGATGATATAAAGTAATTCGTACGCTTTCATATTTGCACCTCCCTCCGGACTAAACGGCCCCGTTAAACGGAGCAGGGAATATTTAGTCTGCCAAGCAGAAATTATACCATTATAATTTATGAAAAGCAAGCAAACCCGATTTCGTTAGATCATTCAGTACGGAACCTATGAATTAGAAGATATTATAATGAGTTGCGCCGAATTCAAGGTTTATGAAAAAAGTGGGAGACCGTTTGCACTGATTAAACGTTAAAGCGGAAATGAACAATGTCTCCGTCGCGCATAATATAGTCTTTTCCTTCCAAACGCGCTAACCCTTTATCCTTAGCCCCGTTCATCCCATTATTTTCTACAAAATCCTTATACCCGACGACTTCAGCACGAATAAATCCGTGTTCAAAATCAGTATGGATCACCCCAGCAGCTTGGGGCGCCTTAGTGTCTTTATTAATAGTCCAAGCTTTCGCTTCCAGAGGCCCTGCAGTAAAGAACGTCATAAGACCAAGTAAATTAAAAGCCACCCGGATCAAATGGTCTAATCCCGACTCTTGGAGCCCTAAGTCTTGTAAGAAGACCTCTTTCTCGTCCTCTTCAAGTTCTGCAATCTCCGCTTCAATTTGGGCACAAACTACCACGGCTTCTGCACCCTCTTCCGCTGCAATCGCTATGACTTGTTGCACATAAGGATTATCAGCAGCCGTGGCGAGACCCTCTTCACTGACATTCGCAACATAGAGCACGGGCTTTAGCGTCAAGAGTGAAAAGCCCTTGAGAATTGCTCGTTCCTCATCCGTATACGTCAAAAATCGAGCACCTTTTCCCTGATTAAAGGCTTCCTTTAAACGTTCCAAAAGTGCTATTTCGCTTTGTACCTTTTTATCTTTCGCCTTCAAGAGTTTCGACGAACGGTCCGCTCGTTTCTCCACACTTTCCATATCAGCTAAAACCAACTCAAGGTCTATCGTCTCAATATCCCGTTTAGGGTTAACGGTTCCTTCAACGTGGATCACATTCTCGTCTTCAAAACAACGAACAACATGAACAATAGCATCGACTTCACGGATATGGGACAGAAATTTATTTCCTAAGCCCTCTCCTTTGCTTGCTCCTTTTACGAGTCCAGCAATATCCACAAAATCAACCGTTGCTGCAACAATCTTCTTGGGATGAACAATATCAGCCAGCTTTTGCAAGCGGAAATCAGGCACTTCCACCATTCCTACATTCGGTTCAATCGTGCAGAATGGGTAATTTGCAGCCTCAGCACCAGCCTGAGTAATTGCATTAAATAAAGTTGATTTACCAACATTCGGTAAACCCACAATTCCGGCATGTAATGTCATACTTTACCTCCTCTTTATACACGAACAAACTATCTCTCCAGATTATATGCGATGTTTTACCCCTTTCGCAACCTTTCCCTAACTTTCTTCAGCACTCTGAAGAATCTCTTTTATATTACGTTCAAGTTTGATTCGAGGAATCCAAGCTTGGTGTTGACAGCCTAAGCACTGAATTCGAAAGTCCATGCCTGTTCGCATCACTTTCCAATCGAGGCTTCCACAAGGGTGTGGTTTTCGAAGACGAACGATATCTCCTACTTTCAACGGAATCATCTGTTGCCCCCCTCTGCGAATGATCCTTCAATCTTACTTGAGTCCATCAGCCTGTTGCGGGTCAATGGTAGAACGTTTCATGGGATCTGTCATAATAACGCTTTGAAATTGTGGCGTGCGAATTCCTTCTTTTAAAAATGCACTATGAATCCTCCGGCGAAGTTCACGTTCTAAGCTCCACTGTTCATCAGGCTGGGTAAAAGCAATCACTCGCAAAACGACATTGCGTTCTCCGAACTGCGTGACTCCTTGAACGGTGGGAGCCTCAATAATTTTCTCTCCAAACTCTACGCTCACTTGTTCGCACACCGTGCTCATCACTTCCATCGCGCGGTCAAGATCTTCGTCATAGGGAATCTGAATTTCGACCTTTGCTAACATCTTTCCTCGGCTGAAGTTCGTAACTGCCGTAATACTCCCATTAGGAATAATGTGTAGTTCCCCGCCCCAGGCTCTTATATGAGTTGTACGAATCCCAGTTTCTTCAATCGTTCCGGTGAATTCTCCGGTTTGCACTAATTCTCCCACAGAAAACTGATCCTCAAAAAGAATAAAGAAGCCGCCAATGATGTCTTTAACCAAACTCTGAGATCCAAAACCTATGGCAACTCCCAATACGCCAGCCGAAGCCATAAGGGTTCCTGTATCAAAGTTAAAAATATGTTTAATCGTTGTCAAAAGAACGGTGAAGGTAATCACATAAAACAACACACTTCTGAGGAGCGAAAATAGTGTGTTTGCTTTACGTTCATCCAGACGATGTTTTCCCTTTTGATCGACTAAAGTACGCTTTAGTAGATAAATAAGTACTTCGTACGCCACACGAGCCACAACGAGAATACCTACAATATAAAGTACCTTTTCCAAAGCAGCGAATCCAAACATCTGCCAGTTACTATGGCTAAATGTTGCTGGAATCCAAGAGACATTCATGGTATTAATCCCCTTTTCCAGTACTCTTTATTAATCCTTATAAGCCAGAAATGCATGATAAGCTCGCATCATCATGATCAGATCTGCCACTGAGGCTATTTCCCAGGGTGCATGCATGCTAAGGATACCTACACCGCAGTCGAGTACTTCCATGCCGTAAACTGCCATATACTGCGCGATCGTTCCACCGCCGCCCTGGTCTACTTTCCCTAACTCAGCACTTTGCCAGGAGACTTTGGCTTCATCGAAAATCCGCCGAACCTCCGCAATGAATTCCGGATTGGCATCATTAGAACCTGATTTTCCTCGCGAGCCAGTATATTTACTAATTGCCACACCCCGGCCTAGGAACGCCGAATTCCGTTTGTCCATAACCTCTGCATAATTGGGATCATACCCAGCGGAGACATCAGCAGAGAGTGCTTTAGCCTTAGCAAGTGCTCGGCGAACCATTAAGCCATCATACGATCCATTTTGCAAGGTGCAAAGCTCTGCAATAAAGTTCTCCAAATAAAGCGCTTTCATGCCGGTATTGGACTCGCTGCCTATCTCCTCTTTATCTGCAAAAAGAACAATCGTTGTCCACTCCGGTTCCTGAATGTCTTCGATTGCTTTCCAAGCCGCAAAGGAACAGATTCGATCATCTTGTCCATATCCAGCAATAAAGCTTCGATCCAAGCCCGAATAGCGAGCCTTTCCAGCAGGAACTACCTCTAACTCTGCACTAACAAAGTCATCCTCTTCGATGCCATATTTTTCCTTCAACAAATGGAGAATAGCAGATTTTACACGCTCTTCTCCCGCCTCATTAGAAGGATCATGGCCCAGTAAGAGATTTAACCCTTCCCCTGTAATCCCCTCGTGCATTTTTTTGTCATTCTGCTCCTTGGCTAGATGCGGAAGAAGGTCAGTGATCGTAAAAATAGGGTCATCATTCACTTCTCCGATGATGATTTCCACTTTATGCCCATCACGCAAGATAACGACGCCATGAAGGGCGAGTGGCAGCGCTGTCCATTGGTATTTCTTAATCCCACCATAATAATGTGTTTTAAAAAAAGTTAATCCTTCCTCTTCATATAACGGCCGTTGTTTGATGTCTAACCTCGGAGCATCAATGTGTGAAGCAATTAAGCGGAACCCTTGATCTAACGGTCGACGACCCGCTATCGCTAAGATGCCAGCTTTACCTCGCACTGCTAGACTGACCTTTGCTCCAGATTTAAAGCCCTTCACCTCTTCAAGCGCCATAAAGCCCGCTTTTTGAGCCCAATTCTCTAGAATCTTCCAAGATTCCCGCTCAGTTTTCCCTTCACTGAGAAAGGCGAGGTATTCTGCCATCGCCGCCTGTTCCTTCTCGGACAATTCAAGGTCATCCCATGCCAATTTCACTTTGTCAGAACTCATCCAACCATCTCCTTACTTCCTAGACTTATTATCTTACTCTTCACTGTTTAGATTAAGGTTATAAATTAAACTTCACTGAGTTAAAACCAAACTCCTTGGCTCTGCGACAGTGGTTCTAGCAGTTTTTGACTGAGCTGTGCTGCAAACACTCGATCCAAGACATTAAAGATCTCTACTAAATGAGGGTAAAAGATTGAACTCTGAATGAGCGTATTAAACTTTCCTCCAACGCCTAATTGCAAGAGGGGCGAAAATAGGCCTGCTATAACGGACATACCAACAAGAGAACTTAGCCCTCCGAACACAAGACCCCCTCCGAGATTCAAAGACCCGCCCCAATTCCCGAAGGGACGAAGGAGGATGGAAATCAAGAAATGAATTATAACTACCACACAATAAAAAACACAACCAAAAGCGATGATACTTAAGATCTGTTCAGTGAACAGCCCTGCCAACCTATGCGTCACTTGTTCAATGGCCTGAGGCTTCTGAACACCCGATATATTCTCGAATAAACTGCGCAATTCTGAAGGCAGTGCTCCCATAATATTGACGAATGTTTGATCTTGCGAAGACGTGGCTTTGTTCTGAACAGAGGGAAGTATGGCTCTATAGATTATAGGCTCTAACCATTGCTGAAGGGGAAAATATTGTTCAGCCCACTGCAGCGCGACCATGTATTTCCACGAAGCTACTACAAAACCGACTATGCTACTTAAGAAGTTTACGATGCTGGATATCAGTCCTCTTTGATAACCGCGCAAAGCACCTAATAAAATAAACCCTAGTATCAAAATATCAATAAGATTCATGGGTTCCCCCTTATAATAAACTTGTTGCCATGATGCGAAATAAGACTACTCACTAGGGAGATAAAAAGACAGCTTCTAGCTGCCTCGAGAACTTATAGCAGAAACTTAATTCTGATAGGTTTTGTACTCTATCTAAAAATAACTGAATTCAACCAAGGGCGCGCATACTCAATATTTCAGCCACGAACTGCGACTAATGGCGGGGATGCGTGCGAATCGAACACACCTCGGAACGTTCTGCGTCCCGACACGCGGATTTGAAGTCCGGGAGCAGCACCAGCCACCATCCATCCCCATTGTCGACAATAATTTTACCACATTCAAGGTTATTATGAAAGTGTATCTAAAAATAATAATTTATTGGTATATATTTCCACGTATTGTGCACAATACTATTAAGCATAATTTCTATTCAATATTAGCAAAACTATTGTTGCCTGCATGACTCTGCAAAACTTACGGAAAGGAGATAAAAAAATGGATCGTTCCGAAATCCTATTCTCTGATTTAACGAATAACCAAATTGAAGAAGTCAAAGCTTTGGAAACCAAATTTAATAGCCCTCAGTCTCATGAAACTGTATTAATTGCTTATACTAATCCTAAACGCTCGTAAAATCAGCTCTATGCTTTCTTGTAGTGCAAGCAATTTCCTTCTAAATATTTTTCAAATAGACCCTTAGTTTCGTCTTCCTCCATTTTATGACGCATCAAACGAAACTTGGCTTGCAATAAACCTTTTACACACTCTAGAGTAAGGTCTGTTAAATGAGTACATCCATTGCTTAGCCCTACAGCCATCTGAATCTGCTTCCGCACATTATGATTTAAGTTAATCCCTAAGAGATTTTTAATGAGTTTTTGGGCTTGGCCGCAATCGGAATGTGGAGCACGACGAAGTTCACCGTCCGCAGAAGTAATGATATAACTCGCCAGGTCTACTTCGAAGGTTAAACACAGTTCATGTTGACTATCCAGAAAAACCCCCTCTACTTTTAGTGTTGTCTCGTCTTCTGAACGAACATTTACTGAAATTGATCGGTTGAAAAGATACACTAATCTAACGCCTCGACTTTCCTATGTTTTTTATCCTTATTTTCTCTATATTATTACCGTTTCATACAAAAGAAAAGCCGTTGAATGACATTATTCATTCAATGGCTTTTCTTTATTGTCTTCTTTCACCCACATCGAACTATAAGGTTAGCTCCTCATTACGAAATATGATAGCCTTTTAATCCCTAATTCTCGGGCTTGTTTTACGATTAAGCCTACTTCGTTGTAATAACCAGGGACAAATATTACTTCCGGATTACTTGCTTTTATCCTGGTCAACGTGGATTTAAAATCCTTGTCTTTCGCTACATAATTTTCTGTATCAGTAATGGTTCCTCCAGAACTTTCCATGATCTTTTTAAACTCTGCCGCCAAACCTTTAGAATAATCATCACTTTGATCAATTAATACGGCAGCCTTTTTCAGATTAAGCGTGTGTGTTACGAAATCAGCCGCAACTTTCCCTTGGAAGGGATCCAAAAAGCAACTTCTGAAAACCCATTTATTCAATGATCCATCACTATTAACCGTAACCGTCGCATTCGTTGCCGTGGGTGTAATCAACGGAATTTTGTTGTCCGCAGAAACAGGAACTGCTGCTTTAGTATTTGAACTCGTAACAGCCCCAATCACAGCGATGACCTTATCCTGAGTAATGAGCTTTGTAATGGCTACAGTTGACTCTCCAGCTTCTGACTTATTATCAGCAGTGATTAATTTTAATTGTTTATTAAGGACTCCACCATTTTTGTTTTGATCCTCAAATGCAAGGTCAATGGCATTTTTAACAGACTGGCCATAAGTTGCCACACCCCCTGTTAACTCCAGCAGACCGCCAATTTTCAGTTCGTCAGTGGCTTTTGGAGCTGCGGTGCTACCACAACCCGAGACCAGGCCTAACATGATTACTGCTACACCTATTAAAACGTTACTTTTCCTCATTTTTTTACCTCCGTCTAATTATTCTTTAGATCACATGTTTTCATCATGGACAATTACGACTTACTAATCCTCCTACTCACAAATTAACGATTCCCTGCAGAGGTAATGGTTCGCAGCATAATCTAACTTCTCAGTTATATAACAGTTTTTATGGTATGAAGGTTTAGTAATGATTTATTGTATAACTGTTACAGCATTGTGTCAATTGTAATTTGTGTATTAATACAATAATTAATTAATATAGTCTTCTTTTATCTCCATCTCTTTTTGTTATCTTCTTATTATCAAAGAACTCCAGTAGTGGCACTGTATACTTTCTTGAAGTTCCCCACATCTTTCGTGCCTCAGCTACACCCAGTTCACCATGGTCTCTGAGAAACTTGACCAAACTTTCTTTGGCTGGTTCGAGATCTTTGTGTCGGAAGTAGAACTGATCTATGTGTACCCATTCTGCAATTTCACACAGGTACTGAGCATACTCCGGTGCTTCAGACTTTGAAATACCGCAAGCTTCTGCGGTTGTAGACATGTCAGGGGGGGTTAGCCCAACAATACACCATTTTGCACGGAGCGCTTCCAAACGTTTTGAAATATCTACTGGGATTTCCGCACCTTCATTTGTTCGAACTTTACTCCCTGAAACGATATAGAACCCACGAATAGCCCCTTGTTCAAGAATCGTTTGCCAACGACGATGTGTCCAAGAAATCCGAAGGCGTGTTTTTAGTTCTTCTCTGCTCATTCCACCTCTCAGTGGGTTTGACCTTTCATAGGTACTTACCATTTCGATCAATTTTGACCGCCAAATTTCTGCTGTTGCTTTTCCCCAGTAGAGTGTTGTTTCATCTTCACGGCAAATTTCCAGTCGCTCCATTTCTTCTAGAGCTTTTAGGCTTATCTCCAATTCGCTGGTTGTAATATGTAAGCGTGACGTTAAATCAGCACTTGTCAGTGGTTCTGCCATTTCTTTTTCTAAGAGATCCAGCGGATCACCTTGGTCTTTCATTCGCATCTGTGCAGAGACACTTTCCTTAAAACGTTTCAGCTTAAACTCCCCTACTCCCAGTACTTTGCCGCCCGCAATAGTATGGGAGGGGGAATAAAAGCGGAGCACAAAACGATCTCCCGAAGCTGCAATAATCGGTTCTTCCAGAAGGATTTGCGCAAATCCCTCTTGTCCAGGTGGTATTTCATCTTGCTCCAAAAGGTGTATTCTCCCGAGGATTTCTGTCGTTCCAAGGTGGAACCGCACCCGTTGCCTCTGTTTTAAGGGTTTATCTGCCGAAGGAAGGTTTAAGATCTTCAAGTCCAAGATCTTACCCACCTTGAAAACATTGGGCATTACGAGAACTGAACCTCGTTCCACTTCTGCAACCTCAATCCCTGCGAGATTTAAGGCTACCCTCTGTCCAGCTTTCGCGGCACCTACTTTGTTATTGAATACTTGGAGGGAACGAACTTTTGCTAGAATATGCCCCGGTTCTATCGCCAACTCCTGCCCCAATTTAACTGACCCACTGTGAAGTGTTCCTGTCACCACTGTACCAAAGCCCTGTACAGTAAAAACCCTGTCAATAGGCATACGGACGGGTCCTGTAGAATTTTTACTTTCTATGACTGAAAGCAGCCCATCAATTGTTTGACTCAATTCAGGTATTCCAACACCAGTTATAGCTGATACTCGACAAATTGGCGCTTCATGAAAGGCTGTTTCTTTAAGGACTTCGCTTATTTCTTCTTCCATTAGATCTAGCCACTCGTCATCTACAAGGTCTGTTTTGGTAATAACAACAACCCCACTCGGTATACCGAGCAAGGTAAGTATATCCAGATGTTCTTGAGTCTGTGGCATAATCCCTTCGTCAGCCGCTATAACAAGTAATACAACATCCATGCCGCTTGCTCCAGCCAACATCTGCCGTACAAACCGTTCATGACCTGGAACATCAACAATACCAATTTGACGTTTACTGGGCAGTATCATATGGGCGAAACCTAGTTCTATGGAGATTCCACGTTGTTTCTCTTCTTTTAAACGATCGGTGTCCATACCGGAAAGAGCCTTAATTAACTCAGTTTTACCATGATCCACGTGGCCTGCTGTGCCTACTAGATAGTGTCGTTCATCCATTTCTATTCCCCTTATATACGTAGTCTAAACCATACGTTGATGAATCAATCCTTAATATCATATTTTTATGAAAAAAATATTAATGTTGATAGCTGTTCAATTGTATTGAAGTACCAATAATTTAACCCGTTTCTACGTTTTAGATATACGCCAAAAATATACGATTGGTGGCAAAAAGACAAGACCTATGTATCCAAATATAGGATATACATGTTGCACAAGGTTGGAAAACTTCACCCCGGCCACTGGTATAAGTAAAAGTAGTACCAGGAGTGTTGTATTACGATAACTCAATACTCCTGTATCCACCACTCTGCTAACTAGGCTAAAGCCATTACCAATAGCGGCTGTGATCATAGCCAACCACAAGACAACCACATAGAAAAACGCGGGCCAATCTCCTAATTTACCTGCAACTGCGACCATGGGAATCTCTAGCCCCACACAATCAGGGAACTTAAGTAATGCAGCCGCAATGACGAAGGCAAATACTCCAAGGGCTAGCCCTCCCACCGCAGCACCCAAGCGCGCACCAGGCCGTTGAACCGCCCGCCCCAGAGAAGCAAAGACGACCATTGCCAAGGTTAGATTTAGGGAGACATATAAAACAGCTGAGAAGGCCCAGTTTTTTACAATTGGATTCTGCAATACCACTCTGGGGACTACCTCTTGAGGAGTTGCTAGTAAAATTGCAGCGGTTGCAATCCCCAAGCATAAAATAAATTTTAAGGGTATCAAGGTAGAATTTATCCACAGAACGCCTTCTCCTCGAAACCATAATGCTAAAGCAATTAATGAACCTGTCAGGAATATGCCCAGCCATTTTGAAAACCCAAAATATTGATAAAACAGAGCTCCACTTCCTGAGATCATTGCGATCATTCCCACAAAAAGAAGAACACTCATGAGCCCATCTGCCCATCGACCCCACCGGCGACCGAATAGGTGATCAAAGAATTCTGGGTACGAGTTAATTTTCCAGCGTTCCTGCAGATCCAGAATACCCCACCCAAGAAGAGAAAATAACAGTGAACTGATAACAACACCAGCGAGTCCCCAGCGACCAAATCGCACAAAGAATTGTTGGATTTCTTGGCCGGAGGCAAACCCTGCCCCCATGACGGCACCCACATATGTTGCTGCTACCTGAAAAGTTGTTTTCCAACGCATTACGCATCCCTCCTCGCCCTCATATTTATGGCTGGGAAGGGAATATCATGCATAGAAAATTTCATATTTGGAAAAAATAATAATATATATACTGATCGTTGTTTCAATTTGGTGTTAGGGGGCAGTTTGTGAGTTTATTTTCGTTACTAACCGGACCTCAAAAAATAAAAGCGCACGTCGACGACTATTCAGCCAAAGCAAAATTGGAAGTACGGCTTGCTGCTTTATTTGTATCAAGTAGAAAACGCCCCGCTGTAATTCTGTGCATTGGAACTGATCGATCGACAGGTGACGCATTGGGACCTTTAATTGGTACACATCTTTCACGCCTTAATTTACCTCGACTGAACGTTTACGGCACCCTTGATGAGCCTGTTCATGCAACCAACTTACAGGAAAATATTCAATACATACAACAAGCCTTTAACAATCCTTTTATTATTGCCATAGATGCTTGTCTTGGACGGATGGATTCTATTGGTTGTATAACACTAGCAGATGGGCCCCTAAAACCGGGTGCAGGCGTACATAAACAACTTCCTGAAGTTGGAGAGGCTAATATCACAGGCATTGTAAACGTTGGAGGGTTTATGGAATATATGGTGTTACAAAACACTCGACTTAACCTCGTTTGGAGGATGTCTGAGAACATCAGTTCTCTCATATTACGTTCTTACAAAAGCGCTCTATAGAAATGTCTATATTTTCGGTCCTTGCATTGCTCTTTCAATGACCTCTTTTTCTTCACCTGTCAAGGAATATGTGGACAGTCCTTGCGCAATTGGTTTGGCGTATAATCGAGATTCCTCACGATTATGGATTGAACTTAAGACAACCCCGTTGCCCTCTTGATTTAAGAGGGCTAAAGCAAAGCTTAAATCACTACCTACATTCTCAAACGCCCTAAAGCGGAGTAGCTCAGCTCGGTCGACCCCTACCTGTGTTTTGAGTTGAAGCTGAGATAGTCTTGTGTCATTTTTAGTAAAGGCTTGCTCTAATTGATCCAGCCTTTTCGTACAATCGCTAAGAATCGTATCCAGATCATGTCCAGACATGAATGTTTGCAACGTTTTAGAGGATGATTCAAAGTGTTTCATCCTTTTATTGAGCTTACGATACAATGAAACATTTATGAGAAACGCTATGACTAATAGGACCGCCAAAGCACTTATACCCCACCAGTGCAGTTGCATAATGTCCTGTAGTATTGACAAAGATAGATTCATTGGTTATCCTCCTTAATATTCTCATACATGTTGTCATGTTGTATGTCAGAATAAGTAACATGCATCTCATGCTTACAAACCAAAATGTAGTTTAGCGAATAAAAGTGTTATTGGAACTACAATAAATACCGCTGGTAATAGATTGCCCACTTTGATTTCTTTGAATCCTAATATATTAAAACCTATTCCCAGGATAAGCAAACCACCCGTTGCGCTCATTTCCGCGATAACTCGAGAAGAAAGAATTCCCTGAAGCATACTTGCGCCCATGGTTATTGTGCCTTGATATAAAAATACTGGTAGTGCAGATACTAAAACTCCAATTCCCATCGTAGATGCAAAAATCATTGCAGTGATGCCATCTATCATCGATTTTGCAAACAGTATATTATGCGCTCCAGTTAGCCCACTTTCTAAAGAACCCATTATGGCCATGGCTCCAACACAGTACATCAAACTTGTCGTGATAAACGCTTTCACAAATCCCGATCCATGGCCGTTTTTCTTAAGTTTCAGTTCAAGCCACTGACCCATATGCAGAAGACGAAGTTCAATATCTATCCACTCTCCAATGATGGCGCCTAGCACTAGACTTGAGATAATGATCAGTGGATTCTTGGTTTGCAATGCCATACTTCCTCCAATTAACAAGATGGCTAGGCCAATACCCTGAATTACTGTTGATTTAATTTTTTCAGGGAAGGCATGTCCAAATATAATCCCAATTAATCCACCAATCAATATTGCAACCACATTTACAACTGTTCCCAACATTAAACCACACACCGCCACTTTCTAATTAGTTCACTTTAACGCAATCATTCTATACCGATTATGTCTACATAGCATTGTTTAAAATGTTCCACGTGGAACATTTTAAACAATGCTTAGGAACATGTATAATAATAAACTACTAAGCAGAGGTCAATATGTTCCACGTGGAACATATTGACCTCTACGGAACATTTTCAATCATAGATAGAAATAAATAACAAAGTAATAATTATTGATAGAGAGTTAGTAACTATGACTCCTAAAATAAATAAATTAAATTAATGTTCAATCAATTTGTATATTCCAGAGTTCCAAAAGCCGATTCAATTCTTCTTCGGAAAAATATTGAATTTCTATTTTTCCCTTCTTGACATCTCCTTTGCATTGAACTTTAGTTTGAAATCTCGTTCTTAGTCGGTCCTCAACGTTGTGAAGTACCGCGGACTGAAGATGAGGGGGGGGAGACGTTTTCGACTTTTCAGTCAGTCTGTTTATAAGTTGCTCAGTCTCCCGTACGGAAAGCTGTTCTTTAGCGGCTTTCTGAGCTGTTAATACTTGAATGCTAGTATCTTTTAACCCAAGTAAAATTTTTGCGTGACCCAGTGAAATTTTATCTTCTCCCAGTAAATCAAGCACCACTTGAGGTAACAGGATAACTCGCAACAGATTTGCAACGGTTGTACGAGCTTTACCAACGCGTTGTGCAACTAGCTCCTGGGTCATACCGTAATCTTCAATGAGGCGAGCATAGGCAAAGCCTTCCTCGACGGGACTCAAGTCAGCTCGCTGAATATTTTCTATCAGCGCACGTTCTGCCATTTCCTTATCAGTGCATACCTGTACAATAACGGCAATTTTCGTAAAACCGGCAATTTTTGCGGCACGTAAGCGTCGTTCTCCTGCAATAATACAGTAATGTTCTCCAATAGGCCTGACCAGAACTGGTTGGAGTAAACCATGAACGAGTAGGGAATTGGCTAGCTCGTTCAATGCTTGAGGGTCAAAGTCTTTTCTAGGTTGATCTGGATTGGGAATGATACTTGATATTGCAACTTCTTTAATACTAGGATTATCTCCCAGTTCATCTGACAATAATGCTTGTAGCCCTCTGCCTAGTGCTTTTTTAGACACGTTCTAAAACCTCCATTGCCAGTTCCCTATAGACTTCAGCGCCTCGCGACCGTGTATCGTAAGTATTGATGGCTTTCCCATGGCTTGGGGCTTCACTAAGGCGGACATTTCTAGAAATAATAGTTCGGAATACCTTTTTGGGGAAGTATTTCTTAACTTCATCTACAACTTGTATCGCTAGATTAGTACGTGCGTCGAACATCGTCATAAGGGCACCAATAATATTGAGATTGGGGTTAAGATATTTACGAACTCTTTCAATGGTATTCATCAATAGTGTTAAGCCTTCCAAGGCATAGTACTCACATTGGATGGGGATTAAGACATCCGTTGCTGCTGTCAAAGCGTTCAAAGTTAGGACACCTAGTGACGGTGGACAATCAATTATGATAAAGTCATAATCTTGCATGATACTTTCAAGGGCGCTTTTTAACTTTCCCTCACGAGAAAGTTGTGCTACTAATTCAATTTCTGCGCCAGCTAGCTCAATTCGAGCTGGAACAACTTTAAGATTTCTCTGCTCGGTTTTAAGTATTACCTGTTCGAGTGGAACATCATTGATTAATACATCGTAAATACATCGTGCTAATTTGTGTTTTGAGATCCCTAGTCCACTGGTTGCATTACCCTGGGGATCTAAATCAATCAGAAGGACTTTCTTATCTAATTCAGCCAGGCAGGCACTCAAATTTATTGCCGTTGTTGTCTTCGCGACACCGCCTTTTTGATTGGCAACAGCAATTACTCTCGTCATCAATTAACGCACACTTCCTTTATTACTAGCTAAATGTTATAACTACGTCCTACTCTAGATACTATCAAATTAAACCCAATAAAAAAAGCGCTGCTAACGCTTAATTTAATGAAAATACAAATAAATATACTATCATGGGCCGACAGAGAAAATTTTAGGCAATGGCACATAATTACTTTTACTAAGATTCTCAATATTCACGACGGCCCCATTAATTTTAACCGTCCGAACAGATGTTACAACATATCCAGGTTGTCCCCGTTGTTTCACCACTGAGTCTCCAGGCGCCATAGTTTCATCAACCAAGCGTTGTTCAGTGGCCGGTAAGGTGGATTCTATGGTATCTCCGATCGTTACGGACTGGCCAGGTTTAACCTTGCCATAGAACTCAATAGTAAGAGTGCTGTTTGTCATCTTTGTACGAACCAGAAGGTAACCACCAGAATTATTATTGAACTTTAAGTCAAGATTTGGGAAAGCTACTGTGGCATCTTGGCCAAGTGGAACATAGGTAACTGCTAGAGCATGGTTACTGCGTTGTGCGACAGAAAGATTTGCTAGAAGCCCAGTATTATATAAAGTACTTGAGACTTGACATATACCACCAGCTAAACCTGGAACGAACTTACCATTAACAATAATAAAGGCATCTTTATATCCGCCTTCGACGGTCCTCTCGCCAACAATCTTATTAAAAGATAAAATATCTCCTGGCTTAATAATTGCCATATCCAAGGCATTTGCCGCAAGTCTCACATTTTCTGATCTACCTATATCTGATGGATTAAAGCGAGTAGTAAATGTTGACATTAATCCTGTTATCTTCTGACTTTCAAGTTGTGCCGCGGTAACAAGGGGCACATCTTCCTTAAAATCGACCTTAATCTCCGAATCCAGCTTATAGAGGTTAATCGCCATAACCTTCTTAATAAGTGCGTCTGAATCAATAACTAGTCCTGCTTGCTCGCTCTGAATTGTCATAATATTATCTTTAGTCACCTGAAAAGTAGCGTCAGAGGCTGGCTTACTGAACTTCAATAACGTTTCCGTAAGAGTTTTCTCTAACTTGGATTGATCCCACTGTTGGGTAAAATTGAAGTTAACTCCATTTTTTGAAGATCTTTTTGCTTGGAGTCTTGTGAAAATTGAACCATTCCTGCCAATATCATAAGCCTCTTGTATTGCCATATCCTCATTTATAACGAGTCCTAAGTCGTCTAATGTCACTTCAGGCGAATCCTCACCCACATTAAGTTTTACTGTCTGGTTGAGCAGTTTCTCAACTTCCTTATCAAGCAATACCTTAGCTTCATCTTGGGTTAAATTACCAACGTTTTCTCCTGATACAGTGACCCCTTCTAGAATTTTTTGATGATCCTGCGTATAGATTATTGCAAGTGTTACTACCGAAAGTAAAATAATAAAAATAAGCCCCATTGGAATCAAAACATTTTTTCTATGAATAAGTCGATTACAATAATGTCGGGTCCTCTTAAATGCAGATTCAGACGCTCCTTTTAGTTTTTTTACAGGTGCTTTTTTGATATCTTTAGTATCGTCGTCCAAAATTTTTCCTCCTACTATTAAACAGGTAAATACTGAGGCCATAATTTATTATTCGACGTTCTACACGCAATTCCTTCTATAAATGTTAATATAATAGTTGTGGGGTTAGATTTGGTGTATATCCAATATTATCATTATAAATTTAATTCAATGATCAATGTACTGCTTAGTTAAAAAATGAAAAGGGAAGTGCCTCGCTCGTTTAACCGATTGGAACCTTGGTTGGAGTACCTGCTTGACGAGGGTATTGTGAAGGCGTTTCTTTAATTTTTCTTATTATAATAAGGGCACGATGTTCTGCCCCTTCGCCGAAATTAAAATGTTCAATACTTTCTACTGAACCACCTAATACTAATAATGCTTTTTTAGATTCTGCCAATTCAACCTCATACTGTGCTCCTTTGAGGGCCAAGAAAAGCCCGTTGACTTTAAGAACAGGCAGCGCGTATTCCAACAAAACGGGAAGCCGAGCAACCGCTCTTGAACTTGCTGTATCAAATTGCCCTCTATAGTTAATGTTTTGTCCGAAATCTTCCACTCTGGCATGAACAGTGTGAATTCCATTAAAATTTAATTTTTTGATAACAACGTCTAAGAAATCTAACTTTTTTTTCAATGAATCCATTAAAACAATATCTAGTTCTGGACGCAGAATCTTAAGAGGGACACCTGGAAATCCAGCGCCTGTCCCTATATCTGCAAATTTCCCACCAGCAATAAACTTTGCCAGAACCATTGAGTCTATAAAATGTTTTAATATTACCTCATTCGGTTCAGTGATTCTCGTTAAATTTAACCGTTGATTCCAGTCAAGTAAAAGATCTCCGAAATTACTAAGCTGAGTAACCTGTAAATCTGTTAAATTGCTTCCTATGTGCCGATAGGTTAAATCATGAATTAATACTTCATACTCCTTAAACATCAACTATTTCCTCCTCTTCGCCGTTGTTCTAAAAAAACGAGCAAGACGGAGATATCAGCCGGACTGACTCCTGTAATACGAGAAGCCTGCCCTAGATTCAGAGGCCGCACTTCACTAAGACGTTGCCTACCTTCAGTGGACAAGCCTCGTATTTTATCATAATTTAACGACTCAGATAGGGAACGCGCTTCAAATTTACTAAATTTTTCAATGTCGGCCCTTTGCTTTTCAATGTAGCCAGCATACTTTGATTCAATTTCTACTTCTTCTAGAACCTCTCTGTCAAATTGTTCTAATTTAGGAATAAGTTTCATTATATGTTCAAGCGTAATTTCTGGTCTACGAATTAGGTCCTGAGCGCTAATTCCACCACTTACTGGAGCTGATTTAGCTTCTGCCATCACGGAGTGCAAGTCTTCTCTTAGGGGGGAGAACACAGTCGTCTTCCACTGTTCTTTGATATCGTAATAATTATTTTTTTTCTTCTCAAAACGCTCCCAACGTTCCTCATTAACTAGTCCAATAGCTCGACCTTTGTCTGTCAATCTTAAATCAGCGTTGTCCTGCCGTAGAACAAGACGATACTCTGCTCGTGACGTCAAAAGTCGGTATGGTTCCTTAACCCCTTTTGTAACCAAGTCATCCACTAATACGCCTAAATAAGCGTCCGAACGAAGAAGAGTAAAAGGGTCTTTTTCATTTGCTCGAAGTCCAGCGTTAATCCCAGCAAGCAAACCTTGGGCTGCTGCTTCCTCATAGCCTGACGTTCCGTTTAATTGGCCCGCAGTAAACAATCCCGGTAGCTTCCGTACCTCTAAACTAAGTGAAAGCTGATGCGGCATAACATAATCATACTCAATAGCATATCCCGGACGTAGCATGCGAACGTTCTCTAAGCCTGGTATGCTCTGTAATATTTTTACCTGTACCTCTTCTGGCATACTTGTTGAAAGGCCAGCGACATAAAGCTCGTCACTTAGCCAACCTTCAGGTTCTAAAAAGATCTGATGAGCGTCTCTTTGAGCAAATTTAACCACTTTATCTTCTATGGAAGGGCAATAACGTGGCCCAATACCCTCAATTTTTCCAGAATACATCGGAGCGCGATAGAGGTTGTCCCGAATAATATCATGAGTTGTCCTTGCAGTGTATCCTAACCAGCACGAAACTTGCTTAGAGAGATCTTTGTGCCAGAATTGACTCTCAGTAGGTAAGAAAGAAAAACGCCAGAAATTATTATCTCCAGGCTGAATACGAAATTTAGAATAATCAACAGACTGACGATGGATACGTGGTGGTGTACCGGTTTTAAATCTTCCCAGCTCAATTCCTAGCTCTTTAAGTGAGTCAGATAGCGACATCGCAGGAATTTGCCCGTTTGGCCCACCTTGGTACATAGAATCACCAATGATAATTCTCCCACGCAAGTATGTGCCACTGGTCAAAACTACGTTTTTTGATTCAAAACGTGCACCCGACCGAGTAATAACGCCTGACATTTTTTGGTTCTCCACCACAAGACGCTCCACCAGTCCCTGAATTACTGTTAGCTTAGGTTGTGAGAATAGCACATTTCTCATCCTATTCTGGTAAGCCTGTTTATCAGATTGCACCCTTATTGCCTGGACAGCAGGTCCTTTTCCAGTGTTTAACATTTTCACTTGCAAAGATGTCTCATCCGCTATAATTCCCATTTGACCACCTAGAGCATCAATTTCTCGTACCAAATGGCCCTTAGCCGGGCCCCCAAGAGATGGATTACAGGGCATATGTGCTATCGTATCTAGATTCACAGTAAGTAATAAGGTATCACACCCCAGTCGTGCCGCAGCAAGGGCAGCCTCACAGCCTGCATGCCCAGCTCCGACTACGATCACATCGTATTTCCCAGCGAAGTATTCCAAAGTTATTCCTACTTTCCGATACAAAATCTAGAAAAGATATCCTCCAGAAGAGATTCTTGAACACTGTGTCCTGTTATTTCTGACACATTTTTTAGTGCTTCGCGAAGATCAATGGAAAGTATATCCCATGGCATCCCAAGCTCAAGACTCTGCAAAGCTTGTTTTAAAGAGGTATCACAACGCTCTAAAGCTGAAATGTGACGTACATTGGAAAGAAGCTGGTCTGATGCAAGATTAGCTTCTCCCTGATAGACTCTGCTTCGGATTTCAGCTTCAAGTGCTTCAAAACCCCTATGTTGCAGAACAGAAAAAGGAATACTAAGCCCTTTATTATCATCACTAAGTTCCAAATCATGGTCTAATAAATCAACTTTATTAACAATTACAATGACCTTGTCAGTATAACTATCCAAAATATGTATCTCATCTTTTGTTAGGGGAACGTTAGCCTGAACTACCAACAAAATTAATTCTGCTGTTAATAACGCTTTCCATGTTTTTTCGATTCCAAGACGCTCTACAAGTTCCTGACTTTCACAGATTCCTGCGGTATCAACCAACTTTAGAAGGATACCACCTACACTCATTGATTCTCTAATTTCGTCACGCGTTGTTCCAGGAATGTCTGTAACTATAGCTCTGTCTTCTTGTAACAGAGCATTAAGTAAACTTGACTTTCCAACGTTCGGTCGTCCTACGATAACCGTAAGTAAGCCATCCCTTAATATTTTACCCGTTTTACTTCCTTCTAAAAGATTTTTGGTATCTACTAAAGCTCCATTGATTCTAATTCCAAGGTTCTCTCTATCTAAATTTTCAACGTCATCTTCAGGAAAATCAATACCAGCTTCAATAAACGCGAGGGTTTCGAGAACTTTTTCTCTCAAGCTTATAATTGTTTCTGAAAGGACCCCACTGAGCTGAGTTAAAGCTAAATTAGCAGCAGTCTCTGTACGAGAAGAGATTAAGTCTATCACTGCTTCAGCTTGAATTAAGTCCATCTTACCATTTAAAAATGCGCGTTTTGAGAATTCACCAGGCTCGGCTAGTTGCGCCCCACGACTAATACAAGCTTGAAGAATCCTTTGGGCAACAAAATTTCCACCGTGGCAATTAATTTCATAAACATCCTCGCCGGTATAAGAGGAGGGAGCTAACATTCTACCAACAAGGACTTCATCCAGTACCCTAGATCCATCTCTAAAAACGCCAAGGTTTAAGGTAAAATTCTCACCACTGTTCCAACGTTCTTCATTCCGCGGTTTAAAGCATTGTTTAATAATTTTTCCCGCTTCAGAACCACTCATTCTTAAAATATGTATACTTGTTTCACCTATGGCCGTAGCCAAAGCAACAATTGTATCGTCCATTTCGATCATCTCCATTTATAAAAAGTGAAAAATATCTACCTTGAAAAAGGGACGGAGCATTACAAATCTTTGTGGTTTTGTAATAAAGAAAACTTGGCTAGCTCCAGACCACAGACGCCGGCGCTAGCCAAGTTGTTAATATCCACAGAAACTAAAATCCACGACTAGCCGAAATGGCGAAAAATCTAGTTTGTACTTACTATGCTCTTTTTAATGAAATAACAACACGCCTATTAGAATCTGCGCCTTCACTAAATGTTGAAATTCTAGCTTCATCCTGTAAAGACGTATGAATAATCCGTCGTTCATGAGGGTTCATGGGCTCTAAAACAACTCTAATTCCAGTTCTCTTAACTTTTTCTGATAATCTTTGGGCAAGTCTCACCAAAGTTTCTTCACGCCTGAACCGATATCCTTCCACATCCACTATCAGACGAACTCTCTCAGATAATTTTCTAGCAACCGCTAAATTCGTTAAATATTGAAGTGCATCTAATGTATCTCCACGTCGTCCAATAAGGATTCCAAGTTCTGGTCCAGTTATATCTATGTGCCAGTGTTCTCCATCCTTGCTTGTTTGGGTAGTTGCTATTACGCCAATTGATTGACAGATCTGATGAATAAAGTTTGTAGCCAAAATGCCTGGGTCATCTTCATAAGAAACTTTGACTTTCCCCAGACGTGTCCCGAAAAGTCCGAAGAAACTTTTTTTGCCAGGTTCCTCAATGACTTCAATGGTTACACGTTTACGATCAACGCCTAACTCCAGAACCCCAGCAGCGATCGCTTCTTCAACCGTTTTCCCGGTTTTTTCTGCAACCCTCATGACCGAACCCCCTCACGTCTTCCAGATTACCTATATAGCTTCCTTTTTAAGTCTGGCTAGTTTTCTATTAATATAAAGTTGTTGAAAAATTGAAACAACGTTCATTGTTACCCAATATAGAGCTAAACCCGCTGGTACCGTAGCACTGATATAAGCAAAAAATACCGGCATCATATACAACATTGTCTTTTGGGTTGGATCCGAAGCATTTGGATTTGTTAGCCTAGTTTGTAAGAAGGTTGTTGCCGCAGCAAAAATTGGCAATAGCAAATGGAATGTCAAAGCAAAACCATAGGTTACAGTTAGATCAAAGCCTAAAAACCAATGGGCAGCTACTGCAGAATCTCCATAAGGGAAATTACGGAGCGTGCTATATAACGCCCAAAAAATTGGCAACTGCACAACAATAGGTAGACAGCCCCCCATGGGATTAACTTTATGTTCCTTGTATAACTCCATAACTGCGGCATTAGCTTTTTCTTTATTATTTTTATGTTTGGCTTGAAGTGCTTTGATTTTTGGTTGCAGCTCAACGGTTTTACGCATTGAGGCCATTTGTTTATAGGTTAAAGGATAAATTAGGGTTTTAATTGCAATCGTCAAAAGTATAATCGCTACACCATAATTGGCAAAACCTAATGTAGCAGAAAAATTATAGAGTACATTTAATAAACTGGTCATTCCATCAACAATAATAGACACACAAATCCTCCTTATACTGGGTCATTTCCTCCTGGATGAAAGGGATGGCATTTTGAAATTCGCTTAATTGCTCTCCAACTACCTTTGACTAAGCCGTATTTTTGGATAGCCTGAGCCGAATACTCGGAGCAGGTCGGGTAAAAACGACATGTTTGTCCTTTCAAGGGAGAAATAAATTTTTGATATAGATGAATTAAACCAACTAAAAATCGTTTCATAAATTATACTCACTTAATTTAGGGCATTTGCCTTTTTTAACATATTCATCATAGTCTTTTCGACTTCATTATAGGAAACACCTTTTATATTTGCTCTAGCAATAAGAATAATTTGAATATCATTTCTTATTTCTGGTAAATGAAGGCGAATGACTTCCCGCATGAGTCTCTTGGCACGGTTTCTGATCACTGAATTTCCTACTTTTTTGGAGGCTATAAAACCAAATTTTTTAGGTCCTTTTAAACAATAAATAGCAACATGTTTTACAGAATAATTTTTTCCCATCGAAAAAATCTCTTTGATGTTTGATTTCTTGCGCAAACGTAGTCTTCTTATTAGCATAACTCCTCCAAGCTTACAATTCAAACAACGACTGATCATATACTATAAGTACAACTAAGCTACCGTCTTCACTAATTCTTGACGCTAGCAAGGTTCTCTAAATAATATTCTAACTAACAATGGTTTATTTTAAACGTTTTGTCGAATTTGTCCCACTCAAAAAAATATATTTAAAAAAAGGCCACATAATGCGGCCTTAGACTGATATTTTTTTTCGACCTTTTAAACGACGTCGTTTAATAACATTTCTTCCCATTGGTGTACTCATACGACTTAAAAAACCGTGAACGCGCTTATGACGGCGGTTACTCGGTTGATATGTTCTTTTCAATTTAACCACACCTCCTTAATTTCATAAAGAAAAAAACATTTATAGCAATGAAACTTACTTAGAGATTATATACTAATAATTTTTAGTCTGTCAAGGGATAGACTCTGACAAGATGTGGATAACATAGTTCAATAAAAAGTTATCCACTGTGAATAATTTAGACAAACTCTTTATATTCCTGTTGATAACTTTACGAAAACTTGATATTATATTTTAAGATCGCTTAATAACCACATTTCGCGTTTTGTTTTATCCACATTACTTAATTTGACTATGTTATCCACAAATGTGTATAAGTTTGTGTATAACTTTTTTATTGTCATTATTCTCACATTTTTAAAGACAAGGGAGGTCCGTCCATGCCACCACAGTCAATCTCACCTGAATTATTGTGGCAGGAAACTCTAGAAAAGCTAAAAACTGAACTATCTAAGCCGAGCTTTGAAACATGGTTTAGTTCTACCAGGCTTTATCTTATTGATGGGGATACAATTGTCATTAGTGTCCCCAATGAATTTGCAAAAGACTGGCTAGAAAGTCGTTATTCAGCCCTGATCCGATCTTCAGTTCAATCAATAATTGGCCATTCCGTCAGTCTTCGCTTCATTATTCCCTCACCAGAAGGTTCCTATACAGAAGATACCGTTCTTTCTCAGCCAGTTATCCCCATAACTCCCAAACTACCCGAAGTTTTACCTAATTCTCTCAATAATAAGTATACCTTCGATACGTTTGTTATAGGAAACAGTAATCGATTTGCTCATGCAGCCTCTTTAGCTGTTGCAGAGTCACCTGCAAAATCTTATAATCCGCTCTTCATTTATGGAGGCGTTGGTTTGGGTAAAACTCACCTCATGCATGCTATTGGTCATCATATTCTTCAACGATCTCCAAATACTAAGGTCCTCTATGTTTCTAGTGAAAAATTCACAAATGAACTAATTGATTCGATCAGAGATGAAAACTCTATTGAATTTCGCAATCATTATAGAAACGTGGATATACTATTGATCGATGATATACAATTTTTAGCAGGTAAAGAGCGAACTCAAGAAGAGTTCTTCCATACATTTAATGCACTTCATGAAGCAAATAAACAGATAATTATTTCTTCCGACCGTCCCCCAAAAGAAATACCAACTTTAGAGGACCGCTTGCGTTCGCGTTTTGAATGGGGTCTGATCACAGATATTCAGGCACCGGATCTAGAAACCCGCATAGCTATTTTAAGAAAAAAAGCTATGCTTGAAAACCTTCAAGTTCCTAATGAAGTGATGGTTTATATCGCTGATAAAATTCACTCTAATATACGGGAGCTAGAAGGAGCTCTCATTAGGGTCATGGCTTTTGCATCCCTTAGTTCAATCCCCATAACTACGGATGTAGCAATAGAAGCATTAAAAGATATTTTGCCTGCTAATAACATCAAACAAATAACCATTGAGATAATCCAACAATCTGTCGCAGGATATTTTCATTTATCTCCCAGCGAATTTAAAGCTAAAAAGAGAACTCGTGCTGTAGCTTTTCCAAGACAGATTGCTATGTACCTTTCCCGTGAACTCACAGATTCTTCCTTACCAAAGATCGGTGACGAGTTTGGTGGAAGAGATCATACAACGGTGATGCATGCTCACGATAAAATCACTAAGGCCATCCTCAGTGATCCTTCACTAGAGAAAAAGGTTAATGAAATGATTCAACGTATTCAATCCGAGTAAGGTTCTCACATATTGGACCTTAGGTTGTGTATAACTTGTTTATATTATTTGTCAAAAGTAAACAATAGAAGAACTATGTGGACATGTGGATAACCTCTATTCATTTGTCCACAGCTTTTTCAACACTACTTTTTACAGTATTTTAGCACTTTTTTATTACTTATCCACATGTTGACAAGTAATACTACGGTAACTACTATTATATTATATTATCTTATTATTATTCCAAAATGAGAATTTGAGGGTAACGTTTAAAGGAGGATCCCACGCATGAAAATCTTCTGTTCTAAAGAAGCCCTGCTATCGGGCGTAAACGCTGTTCAAAGAGCTGTATCAAGCAAAAATACCTTACCTGTACTTCAAGGTATTTTAATAAAAGCAGAGCGTCAGTCTTTACAATTCGCTGCAACTGATCTTGAAATGGGAATTCGTTGTGAAGTACCCGCCCAAGTTATTGAAGAAGGTATTATGGTTGTTCCAGCAAAGCTTTTCGCAGAAGTCGTTCGTAAATTACCGGATACAACAATTACGCTAGAAGAAAAGGATAGAGCCATTACTATTTGCTATAATGAATCTGAAATTATTTTAAATGGCTACGATCCAGATGAATTCCCCTTACTTCCAGATTTATTAGATCCTATATCCTTCACACTCACTACTACCATATTTAAAAATATGATTCGCCAGACCGTATTTTCTTGTGCTGTTGAAGAGAACCGTCCTGTTTTTAACGGAACTCTCCTACAAATTGAAGGATCCAGTATCCGGTTAGTAGCGACTGATACACATCGTTTAGCTTATAGTATTGCTGAAATACCAAATCCAGAGGAATCAAATTTCAGTGGAATTATTCCTGCAAAGACGTTATCAGAAATATATCGTTTACTTCGGGATGAAGATGAAGTATTAGCCATTAGTTTTAGTAATAATCAGGTGGTATTTCAATTTGGCTCGATTTATTTACTTTCAAGACTTATCGAAGGCCAGTTTCCTAATTTTAAACAAGTCATTCCCCAATCCTGTGAATCAAAAGTGAACTTATCAGTTAGAAGTTTTCTAGAAGCTGTCGAGCGTGCTTCTCTCCTTTCTCGTGATAAAAGTGGGGCCAATATCATAAGGTTAAATATTGAAAAAAATGAACTAAAAATTGATCAGACCTCCGAATTTGGGAAGATCTCTGAGCAAATAAACATAGAGTTGGAAGGAAAAGAGGTTATTATTGCCTTCAATGCAAAATTTCTAATAGATGCTTTGAAAGTAATAAATAGTGAGCAAATAGTCTTTGAACTCTCAGGGCCCTTTGGTCCAGGAGTGATGAGACCCTTAGATAATCCAAATTATCTCTACCTTGTCTTGCCGGTTAGAACGTCGTAATTTAAAGTTATGATGATTACTAACTTTCGCCTACAAAATTTCCGTAATTATCAAGACGAGGCTATTACATTTACGCCGGGGACGAATATATTGATGGGAAATAATGGCCAGGGAAAGACGAACCTTATAGAAGGTATTTACTACCTTTTAACGGGTAAATCATATAGAGTACAACGGGAACAAGAACTCTTGCGTTGGGAACAAAGTGAGTTTCATCTGCATGGTGATTTTCTCCTGGCTAACCATATGGTTTCGCTTGAGAGTCATTACAAAGATAAAAAGAAAATGGTAAAAGTTAATCAAGTACCCTGCCATCGTTTATCAGATTTTGTAGGTACTATTAACGTAATTTTCTTTTCCCCTGATGATCTTGTGATGATTAAAGGGGGACCTTCGGAACGAAGAAGATTTTTAGATTTACATATTGCTCAAATGCGTCCTGGTCATGTGAGCTTACTTAATGCTTATAATAAAGTCATTCAGCAAAAAAGTGCGCTTTTAAAATCGTTTGTTGATAAACCACTTAAATATTCTCAATTACAATTATGGAATGAACAAATTATCAAATTGGGTCAGAAGATTATTCAAAATCGCGTCGAGTTAACCAAACGTTTACAGATTGCAGCAGATCGTATATACGGCGAACTGACCTCTCAAAAAGAAACACTCAGAGTAACTTATATCGCTTTGGGTCATCAAAATATTAAAGAAGCTATCTCAGAATTTCCTCAACTACTTGAGGATAAACTTGAACAAGAAATTGAACGTCAGATGGTACTCATAGGTCCACATCGTGATGAGGTGCAAATTCTTTTAAACGATAAACCTGCACGTATTTATGCCTCACAAGGACAACAGCGTTCTATAGTATTAAGTTTAAAACTATCTGAATTAGAGCTCATTCGTCAGGAAAAAGAGGAATATCCCCTTCTTTTGCTTGATGATGTATTGTCTGAACTAGATATTTTTAGGAGAGAATACTTAATGAGCTTTATTGAGTCCTCGTGCATTCAAACTTTAATAACGATGACAAGTGCAGAGACTCATTTTGAGTCAGGGACACTCTACACAGTTGAAAAAGGTCATATAAGGAGGAACCGGTAATTGTATATACACCTTGGTGGTGATGTTCTCATTAAAAAAAATAAAATTATTGCAATGATTGATTTAGATACTGGAATAAAAAGTAAAGTAAACGAAATTTTTTTAAATAGTATTAAAGACAAAAAAAAATATAATTTTATATCAGAAGATGGCAAAGCAAAAACATTAATTATTACTTTGGGAGAAAACTATTTATCACCGATTTCATCTACGACATTATATAAGAGGGCGGAGTTGAGTGACACTTCGCTCGGTGCTTACGCGCAGTAGTTAAATAGCCATTCAAGTGGAATCGCCATCTAAAGGCGAAGTGTCACTCGGGCCATATGACAAGAGGGAACCTTCGCTGGGTTAGTGGAGTACTTATTTTCTATCCAATTAAAGGTGAGATGTAACACTGCGTTAACATAATTCGGCACCATGGTTAAGTGGTAGCCAACTTTAGCGAAAGTGCTCTTTAATAAAAGGCTTAGGATCTGTCTCTAGAGGACATCGGATGTTTTGTTTAACTATAGGCATAATATTCGTGTCACAGTAGGTTTATGGGGCTTGGAACGGAGAAAATGGTAGATACATTACGTTCAAAACTGACTACGTTATTGAATATATTGAAACAGCTAGCTAATTAGGGTATAATAATAGGGTTGAAGGCATTTTTTGGGGGGAAGTAGCTTGCTAGAAAATACAGAAGTACCTGATCAAGATCCTAGTGACGAATATAATGCTGGTCAAATTGAAGTTCTTGAAGGACTGGAAGCTGTTCGTAAACGTCCTGGTATGTATATTGGCTCGACGAGTAGCCGTGGTCTCCATCATCTAGTATATGAGATCGTTGATAACTGTATTGACGAAGCGTTAGCCGGTTTTTGTGATTTAATTGATGTATTTATACATCAAGATAATAGCATTACTGTCATAGATAATGGACGGGGGATTCCAGTAGATATTCATCCTAAAACTGGTAAACCAGCCGTTGAAGTATGTTTGACGGTTTTACATGGTGGTGGAAAATTCGGCGGGAGTAAAAGTGCTTACAAAGTATCGGGTGGCCTCCATGGAGTAGGCTTAAGCGTCGTGAATGCTTTATCAAAATGGTTAATTATTGAGGTCTCCAAAGGGGGCTACGTGTACCATCAGGAATATGCGATTGGAAAACCTACTTCAGAGTTAGTAAATATAGGAACAACGGAGAAAACTGGTACAAAAATATCTTTTCTTCCTGATTCAGAAATTTTTGAAGAAACCGTCTATGACTATGATATTCTGGCACATCGTCTCAGAGAAATGTCTTTTTTAAATAAGAGTGTCAAGATTAACTTTATAGATGAGAGATCTAACGTTAAAGAAACGTTTTTTCATACAGGCGGTTTACGAGATTTTGTTGTTTATCTTAACAAAAACAAAGAGTGTTTGCATCCCACGCCAATATTTATTGAGACGACTAAAGATAATGTACAAGTTGAAATTTGTATGCAGTATAATGATAGTTATACTGAAAATTTATTTTCCTATGCCAATAATATAAATACCCAAGAAGGGGGAACTCATGAAGCAGGTTTTAAGTCGGCTTTAACACGGGTTGTGAATGATTATGCCCGTAAAAATAATATACTAAAAGCTGCTGATTCCAATCTTTCAGGGGATGACATACGGGAAGGTTTGACCGCTGTAATTTCGGTCAAAGTGCCTGATCCACAGTTTGAAGGTCAAACGAAAACAAAACTCGGAAACAGTGAAATCAGGGGTATTGTGGACTCCGCAACAGGAGAAGGCTTAAGTACTTTTCTGGAAGAAAATCCTGCGATAGCTAGGAAATTTATTGATAAATCTGTGCAGGCGGCGCGTGCGCGAGATGCTGCCCGTAAAGCTAGAGAGTTGACCCGTCGGAAGAGTGCTTTGGAGGGAACCTCGCTTCCAGGAAAACTAGCTGACTGTTCTTGGAAAGAACCAGATCTGTGTGAAATGTACCTGGTCGAGGGAGATAGCGCAGGGGGTTCGGCGAAACAGGGAAGGGATCGACGTTTCCAAGCAATTTTGCCACTTCGAGGAAAAATTATTAACGTCGAGAAGGCAAGACTGGATAAAATCCTGGCAAATGTTGAAATTAGGGCCATGATTACCGCGATGGGAACGGGTATTTCCGATGAATTTGATATTACTAAAGCACGTTATCACAAGCTGATTATTATGACAGATGCCGATGTGGATGGAGCTCATATTAGGACGCTTTTATTGACTTTCTTCTATCGATACATGAGGCCATTAATCGAAAATCATTATGTATATATAGCTCAACCCCCTCTCTTTAAGGTTAAGAAGGGGAAACAAATTCATTATGCTTATACAGATAAAGAACTTACCAAAATTCTAGATACGATTGGTCGAGAAAAAGTTGAACTTCAACGCTATAAAGGCTTAGGAGAGATGAATCCCGATCAGTTGTGGGAAACCACGATGGATCCTGCTACGCGTACCGTCTTACAAGTGACGATCGAAGATGCTATACGTTGTGAAGAAATGTTTACCGTCTTAATGGGAGACAAAGTAGAACCGCGCCGAGACTTTATTAACCGTTATGCTAAAGATGTACGTAATCTAGATACTTAAAGGGGTGCTCATTCATGTCGGATGAAATGCAGGGCGGGAAAGTTCTTCCCGTTGAAATTGCGGACGAAATGCGAAAATCTTTTATCGACTATTCCATGAGTGTTATTGTTAGCCGCGCTTTGCCTGATGTTAGGGATGGTCTTAAACCTGTGCATCGCCGAATTCTATATACTCTTCATGAGTTGGGTCTGACTCCCAACAAACCCTACAGTAAGTCAGCACGTCTTGTTGGCGATTGTATGGCTAAATTTCATCCACACGGGGATAGCTCAATTTATGATGCAGTTGTAAGAATGGATCAGGATTTTGCAAGCCGTTACCCGCTCATAGACGGCCACGGAAACTTTGGTTCCATTGATGGAGACTCTGCCGCAGCCATGCGTTATACTGAGCTACGGATGGCCAAAATGGCGACCTATATGTTGGCAGACATTGATAAAGATACGGTTGATTTTGCGCCGAACTACGATGAAAAACAAGGTGAACCCACAGTATTACCTGCGAAGTTCCCGAATTTACTCGTCAATGGTTCGTCGGGTATTGCCGTAGGCATGGCAACAAATATTCCTCCTCATAATTTATCGGAAGTAATCGAAGGAACGATTGCTTTAATGGATAATCCAGAGTTGAGCATAGATGAGTTGATGAACTATATTAAAGGTCCCGATTTTCCAACGGGCGGAACGATCATGGGCTACGAAGGAATTAATTCTGCTTTTAAGACTGGAAGAGGATCGATTAAAACACGAGCTAAAGCTAGAATAGAACGTATGGAAAAGTCCGGAAAAAATCGCATTGTTATTACGGAAATTCCGTATATGGTTAATAAGGCTAGAATGATCGAGAAAATAGCCGACCTTGTAAGAGATAAGCGAATCGATGGAATCACCGATTTGAGGGATGAATCCGATCGTTCAGGGATGCGTGTTGTGATTGAGCTAAGGCGTGACGTCAACCCGAAGGTCATCTTGAACAATCTTTATAAACATACTCAGCTGGAAGAGACGTTTGGCGTAAATATGCTGGCACTCGTGAATGGTCAGCCCAGAACACTTACGCTTAAGGATATGATCCATTACTTTATTGAGCATCAAAAGGACGTTATTGTCAGGAGAACTAAATTCGAGCTTAAGAAGGCGGAGGCAGAAGCGCACATTATTGAGGGGTTGCGCATTGCCCTTGACCATATTGACGAGGTTATAGAAACGATTCGTTCTTCTTCAAATGAAGCAAATGCTCGAGAAAATCTATCCAGCCGTTTTGGTTTGAGTGAAATTCAGGCCCAAGCCATTGTGGATATGAGGTTAAAGCGCCTGACTGGACTAGAACGTGAGAAATTAGAAAACCAATATAGAGAATTGGAGAAGACCATTGCCTATCTGCAGTCGGTCCTAGCTTCCGCGAGTATGGTCATTGGAATTATTAAGACAGAACTGGAAGAAATTAATCGAAAATTTGGAGATGCCCGTCGGACACTTATCACCGTCGATGTTAGTAAAATGGATATTGAAGACCTCATTGCTGTTGAAGATGTGGTGATCACAGTAACCCATTATGGGTATATTAAACGATTACCGCTTAGTACGTATCGAAGTCAACATCGAGGTGGTAAAGGTGTTAATGGTATGGCCACCAAAGAAAGAGATTTTGTGGAGCATTTGTTCACCACCACCACACATCACTATATTCTATTCTTTACATCACAAGGAAAGGTGTATCGTTTAAAAGCTCACGAGATTCCAGAAGCCAGCAGAGTAGGCAAGGGAACTGCTATAATTAATCTCTTGAATTTAAGCCAACATGAAATGATTACCGCAGTGATGGCAATCAAAGTATACAGCCCGGACTTCTTCTTGATGACAGCTACGAAAAAAGGAATTATGAAGAAGACTGCCCTGCAAGAATACGATTCATCACGACGTGATGGTTTAATCGCTTTAACTTTAGACGAGGACGATGAGCTCATTGGTGTCAAGCTTACGCAAGGGGTAGATGATATTCTACTGGCCACAAAAAATGGCATTGCAATCCGTTTCGCAGAATCCGATGTACGGTATATGGGACGTACAGCACGTGGTGTCAAAGGCATAAGGCTTGAATCAAACGACGAGGTTGTAGGTATGGATGTGATTGGTGATGAGGGCGAACTTTTATCCATGAGCGTTAATGGTTTTGCCAAACGTACTAACCTTAAAGAATTCCGTGTTCAAGGACGTGGTGGCAAAGGAATTATTGTCATGAAACTCAATGACAAAACAGGGAATCTTGTTGGAATTAAGGTTGTTCAAGTGGAAGATCAACTGATGGTCATCACGAATAACGGAATCATGCTTCGCATTCAAGTCGCTAGTATTTCTAATCAAGGCCGTTCTGCACAGGGAGTTATGGCTATGCGTACGGGTACAAGTAGTGTTGTTGCGATTGCTAAAGTCTTGATGAAAGATGAAGAGGATGAAGAAATTGCAGAGACCGAAGACGACGATGATTCCGTAAATTCGGAAGAATCCGAAGACGACAATTAAATTGACAAAATTCTTAATAGCTGTTAGCATGTCAGAAATCGGAGGTCCGATAACGAGTATAACCAGCAGAGAGTCAGTGTTCTAACGTACTTGGCTCGCAATACAAAACTTCAGATGGAGTTTAACAAATACGAAGGTTGATAGTTTTAAATTATAGAGGAGGAAATATTATGAGTGACATTGGTTCATTAAAGGTTAAAATTGGGCTTGCAGAAATGCTAAAAGGTGGCGTCATTATGGATGTGACGACGCCTGAACAGGCTATTATAGCAGAAGAGGCTGGAGCATGTGCCGTAATGGCCTTAGAACGTGTTCCTTCAGATATTCGGGCTGAAGGTGGGGTTGCACGGATGGCCGACCCTTCAATTATCCAAAGTATTATGGCTGTGGTATCTATTCCTGTCATGGCGAAAGCGAGAATCGGACATTTTGTTGAAGCCCGAATTTTAGAAGCGTTAGGGGCCGATTATATTGATGAGTCTGAAGTACTAACTCCTGCAGACGATTCTTATCATATTGATAAAAACGACTTTAAGGTTCCCTTTGTTTGTGGTTGTCGTAATCTGGGGGAAGCATTGCGCAGAATTGGGGAAGGTGCTGCGATGATTCGTACTAAAGGAGAGCCAGGAACGGGAAATGTTGTTGAGGCTGTTCGTCATATGCGTACTGTGATGGGTGAAATTCGATCTTTAACCTTAATGCCTAAAGAAGAGCTCATGGCAGCCGCCAAAAATATGGGTGCTCCCTATGATTTAGTTCTATATATTGCGGAACATGGAAAGCTACCAGTCGTTAACTTCGCCGCAGGGGGTATTGCTACGCCAGCTGACGCAGCATTAATGATGCATCTTGGTTGTGATGGTATTTTCGTTGGATCGGGAATCTTTAAATCCGGTGATCCCATGGCGCGTGCTAAGGCGATTGTTCTGGCGACAACTCACTTCAAGGACGCTAAGATGCTTGCTGATATTTCTAAAGATCTAGGACAAGCTATGTCAGGAATTGAAATTTCCACCTTGACGGACGCACAGCGTATGCAAGAACGGGGCTGGTAATCATGAAAAAGCGTGTCGGCGTTTTGGCACTGCAAGGTGCTTTCCGAGAGCACCGGCAGGTTTTGGAACTTTTAGGGTGTGAGGTCATCGAAGTGCGTAAATCAAGTGATCTTGAAGGAATTCATGGTCTCATTATTCCAGGTGGGGAAAGTACGACCATCGGAAAGCTATTACAAATTGATGAGATGGGTGAACGAATTAAGGAACTTGGCACTCGAGACTTACCTATTTTTGGAACATGCGCCGGTATGATCTTACTTAGTAAAACGATCATCGATAGTAATCAGTATCGATTAAACATGATGGATACTGTCGTAGAACGTAATGCCTTTGGAAGGCAAGTAGCCAGTTTCGAAACGGATCTTCGTGTACCTGCGATGGGTCCAAATCCTTTACCTGCGGTATTTATTCGGGCTCCTTACCTTCGGGAAGTTGCCCCGAATGTTGGAATTCTAGCAGAGTATGAAGGTAAGATTGTTTTTGCAAGACAGGGTAATTTATTGGCCAGTGCTTTTCATCCGGAACTGACTCCAGACCTACGGGTCCATAAATACTTTTTGGCCATGATTGATGAACATTAGGCGCCTAGGAGGTTTTTATTATGTTGGATCTTAAGTTTGTTCGTAATAACCCAGACGTGATTAAGGATGCATTACAAAAGCGTCATGTGTCTATTAATCTAGACCATTTTTTAAAACAAGAAGAAGAAAGACGTAGACTGCTATTTGAAGTTGAAACTTTGAAGGCTCGTCGCAATTCTGTCTCTGAAGAAGTGGGCTCACTTAAGAAACGCGGCGAAGACGCAGAAAGTCTTGTTTTAGAGATGCGTGAAGTTGGTCAAACCATTAAGGGTTTGGAAGATCAATCGACGGATATTGTAAAAGAAATGGAAAAAGTGCTCTATGAAATTCCTAACATACCTCATGCTTCTGTGCCAATAGGCGTGGACGAAAGTGCCAACGTTGAAGTACGTACTTGGGGGATTCCTCGCGTCTTTGATTTCGAACTGAAGGCGCATTATGAGATCGGTGAAAAGCTGGATGTATTGGATTTTTTGAGAGCGGCAAAAGTCACAGGGGCTCGTTTTACGTTCTACAAAGGGTTAGGTGCGAAGCTTGAACGTTCGCTTATTTCCTTCATGCTTGATCGGCATACGGCAAAGGGTTACACCGAAATACTTCCCCCGTACATGGTTAACCGTGCTTCTATGATTGGGACGGGACAACTTCCTAAATTTGAGGAAGATGCCTTTAAAATTGTTGGAACGGACTATTTCATGATTCCAACAGCAGAAGTGCCTGTTACGAATCTTTATCGTGATGAAATATTAGATGGCAGTCAATTACCAATTCACCACTGTGCCTACAGTGCATGTTTTCGTTCTGAAGCTGGTTCAGCAGGACGAGATACGCGGGGGCTGATTCGCCAACATCAATTTAACAAGGTGGAACTCGTTAAATTCGTACTTCCTGAGAATTCGTACGAAGAACTTGAATTATTGACTAGGGACGCTGAGAGCATTCTTAAAGAACTAGAACTTCCTTACCGGGTTATGGCGTTATCGACAGGGGATCTTGGGTTTACTTCTGCCAAAACCTATGACTTGGAAGTATGGATACCTAGCTTTAATACCTATCGGGAAATTTCATCATGTAGCAATTTTGAAGATTTCCAAGCTCGTCGGGCAAACATTCGATTTCGAAGAAGCTCTAAGGCTAAGCCTGAGTATCTCCATACTCTTAATGGCAGTGGCTTGGCAATTGGGCGCACGGTGGCAGCGATTATGGAGAATTATCAAGAAGCTGATGGAAGAATACGAGTTCCTAAAGCCTTGCAATCCTATATGGGCGTTGAATACATCGGCTAGCTTCTGTGGGTCGAATGGAGTAGTTTCTCTTATTAAATAGAAAAGGTTAGTTGTTTTTATTTAATATTTATGATATGCTGTTTTACGGTCGTCATTCGCGGAGGGGTGTTCGAGCGGTTTAAGGACCTGGTCTTGAAAACCAGTGACCTCGCAAGGGGTCCGTGGGTTCGAATCCCACCCCCTCCGCCATAATTTAATGATGCCTTGCTAGAGGCTTTGACCAAGTTTACTTTTGCGCTCGTAGTTCAGCTGGATAGAGCGTCTGACTTCGAATCAGAATGCCGGGGGTTCGAATCCCTCCGAGCGCACCATTATTGATCTTAGTGGTTCGATGTTCGTAGTTCGAATATTGAACATAATTAATCCATGGCCTCGTAGCTCAGGTGGATAGAGCGGGGGTTTCCTAAACCCTGTCTTGCGGAGGTTCGACTCCTCCCGGGGTCACCAAAAATTGAGGTAACTATGCTACATAATGATTGGATGCGTCTTGCACTTAGACAAGCTCAGATGGCTTTTGAACAAGGAGAGGTTCCGATTGGAGCAGTGATTGTTCATAACAATCAAGTGATTGCTGGAGCATATAATGAAAAAGAACAGAGAAAAGATCCTACAGCACATGCGGAAGTTTTAGCGATCCAACGTGCTTCTGAAGTTCTCGGGAGTTGGCGGTTAACGGATGCTATCATGTATGTAACCTTAGAGCCTTGTCCGATGTGTGCAGGAGCCATTGTACAATCACGCTTGAAGCGAATTGTGTATGGATGCGCAGATTTGAAGGGCGGAGCGACAGGCTCGGTCATGAATGTCTTAGACTATACACTATGGAACCACCGGGTTGACGTCGTTGCTGGGGTTTTGGAAGAAGAATGTTCTGAGATCTTGAAATTATTCTTTAAAAGATTACGCTGAATATCAGCGTTATTTTATACTAGTCACGAGTATTGTTCGTGTAGACACAATATATGGAGGAGTATCGAAGTGGTCATAACGAGAACGACTCGAAATCGTTTGGCGGTGCAAACCGCCCGTGGGTTCGAATCCCACCTCCTCCGCCATTACATACATTGACACATACAATAAGAACAAGGGTCTTCGCAATTAAATGCGAAGGCCTTTTTTGCTTTTTATGGAGGTCATTGATTCTAAATTATTTTAGTTTGCTTAAATCTTCACAATCTTGGACACACTTATACTATTGAAAGATATCTTGGGAGTTGCAAAGACAGCTAATACGAGATGTTCAGGAGAGAGGGGTTTGGATTCTATGAAAGTAGTAAGCATTATAATAGGCTTAGGAATTATAGGAGCCTTATTAATTGAAACTATTGGGGGCACGGTCCATGAAGCAAGTGCGATGGAAACCTATAAAATACATAAGACGATTGACGAATCAAAGATTTCTCCAATGCCCGACCAACTGATCCGTTTTCACGTTCTCGCTAATTCTGAGAGTGAAGAGGACCAAGAGCTGAAGAGGGCAGTTCGGGATGCTATCTTAAAAGAGGTTTCTCCACGACTTGCAGTGTCTAAGTCCTTAGAGGAATCACGACAAATTATTAAGCAGGTTCGTCCGGATATGGAAAGTATTGGGCGTTCTGTAGTGAAACTGTGGGGTAAGGATTATACTGTTCATACACAATATGGAGTTTTTCTATTTCCTACCAAATCCTATGGATCGTTGATACTACCAGCTGGAAACTATGAAGCACTACGAGTTGTGATAGGAGCAGGACAAGGTTCAAACTGGTGGTGTGTTCTCTTCCCAGCACTTTGTTTTGTTGATATTAATCATTCCACTGCAGTTCAGGTGGATGGGAAACCGGCGATCCCTATTAAGAAAGAGATTAAGCAGACAGCTAATCTGAAGACCAAGTCACCTAAGGTGCGTTTTTACTTCTTGGAAAAAATTACTGGTTTTTTCGAAAGTTTTAAGTCTACCAAAGTTTAGGCATTGACTAGCTTGTCTCTTTGCGATATAATCTCTCTTGTTCACTAAATTAATAGAATATATGTATTATTTTTTGATGTTTACTGAGCGCCTGGAGAGGTGGCTGAGTGGTCGAAGGCGCCCGCCTGGAAAGCGGGTACATTAGGCAACTGGTGTCGAGGGTTCGAATCCCTCCCTCTCCGCCATTATTAGAGAATTCAAGCCAAAGTATTCGACTTCGGCTTTTCTTTTTGTTATAATTGATTTAGCCGTACTAGGTGGGGAGGTAGCGGTTCCCTGTAACTTGCAGTCCGCTCTAGCAAGATTGAATTCCCGCGAGAGGTCCTCGCTTGTGAAGCTGTCTTTGATGGGCGGCGATGAAATTTTGGTCTTACGCAACAAGGCACTCCGAACCGTGTCAGATCTTGACGGAAGCAGCACTAAGGAGAGCGTTTTGTGTGCCGTAAGGTTGCCTGAATTGAGTTTGCACATCAAGGTAACGTTCGGAAGTGATGGTTCGATCAAGGGTGTACGGCTATGATATATCTCGTCAAAGGTGGTCAATGAACCATCTTTTTTGGTACCTTAACATACTTAAGTTTATCGAGGGTGATAGTATGGCATATTTGGCACTTTACCGTGAATGGCGTCCAAGAAGGTTTAAAGACATTGTAGGGCAAGAACATATTACAAAAACATTAACAAATGCCCTAATACAGGAGAAGATTGCTCACGCCTATTTATTCAGCGGACCACGAGGTACGGGTAAAACAACTGCCGCTAAAATTCTAGCTAAGGCCTTGAATTGTGAACAGCGGGAGGGCGTGGAACCTTGTAATCATTGTGATTCCTGTCTGAGCATTGACCAAGGATCAGCGATGGAAGTCTTTGAAATTGATGCGGCTTCAAACCGTGGGATTGATGAGATTCGCGACCTACGTGAAAATGTTAAGTTAAGTTCAATACAAGGGAAACATAAAGTTTATATTATTGATGAAGTACATATGTTAACGACAGAGGCTTTCAATGCTTTGCTTAAGACGCTTGAGGAACCGCCGCCACAGGTTATTTTTATTTTAGCAACCACCGAAGTTCAGAAAATACCTTTGACGATTCTTTCACGCGTACAACGTTTTGAATTTCATCGAATTTCAGTTCAAGACATCCAAAAAAGATTGGTTGAAGTGTGTGTATCGTTAAGCAGGACGGTTGAGCAGAGCGCTTTAGTAGTGATTGCTCAAAAGTCTGAAGGAAGTCTTCGAGATGCTTTAAGTATTATAGATCAATGTCTTCTTCAAGATGACCCCATTGGAGTAGAAGAAGTGTATCTGGTACTTGGAATGGTCGGTGAGACGTTTAGTGCTAAATTAGTGGATGCATTAGTTTCCTCAGATTATGGCAAGAGCTTAACCTTTTTATCGGAGGGTATTCAGCAAGGCCGAGATCCTCGACAGATCATTAGAGAACTCTTAGATTATCTTCGACAGATGCTTTTAACCTCGGCTACTGGAGAAACACCTTTGGTAGCACCCCACATTCAAGATCAGTTGGTCAAACAGAGCGAACAGGTCGGAATTTCTCGCATGTTGCGCTGGATTGCCATTCTGTTGCAAGGAGAAAGTCAGCTAAAATATGCATCAAACGCTCGGCTTGCTGCCGAACTCTTGTTGGTTCAGACCATTCATGAAGGTCAACCTACGTCAGTGAGTGGTCAGGGTGAGATTATAAAGCGGTTATCCGTCCTAGAACAACAATTTCAGGGTTCTCTTTTAGTCCGTGGGGCTAATCCCGAAGAGAAGCGACCGGTCAGTTCTAAAGTGGGTCGGGTGATCCCACGGGACGTGCCTCCACCCACGAAGATTCCGCACGCAGAGTCTAAAACGGTTGCTTTGGGAAACACTGTAGCTGGGGAGGGACTCGGTCTAGGAATAGAGGTCATCCAAGAACGTTGGAATGACGTTTTAGACCAGGTCAAAAAACGTAAAAAATCAACTCAGGCTTTTTTAATGGAAGGAAAGCCAGTTCAGCTTGAGGGGAATACGTTGACCATACTTTTTCGTGAGGGATGCTCCTTTCATAAGGACAAAGTGAGTCAAATTGAAAATCGGCAGACGATCGAAGAGGTTCTGAAGCTCCTATTTGGCCTTCCCCTGACCTTGCAAAATTTCATGGAAAATGAAGTAAAGTCCAAGAAAACGGTCGAAAGTCTAGATTTGAAAAATCAACAGCAGGCCTTGATTAACAAAGCCAAGGACATGTTCGGAGCAGATCTGGTGGTTGTCAAAGAGGGATAAACCCCAATTACTTTAAATTAAGTGTACGAAAAATATAGATAGGATGTGTGTTACTATGGCAGGGTTAAAGGGAATGGGCGGCGGCATGGGTGGCAATATGAGCCAGATGTTAAAGCAGGCCCAAAAAATGCAAGAGGATATGGCTAGAGTACAGGAAGAACTTCAGACTAAAACGGTGGATGCCTCTTCTGGTGGCGGAATGGTCCAGGTCATAGTAAGCGGAAAAATGGAATTAGTTGAGATAAAAATTAAGCCTGAAGCAGTCGACGCCGAGGATGTGGAGATGTTGGAAGATCTTATTAAAGCTGCCTTAAACGAAGGGCTAAGGAAAGCACAAGAAATGTCCAGTAATGAAATGGGCAAACTGACCGGTGGTTTAAAGATCCCCGGGATGTTCTAGGAAAACGATGGATTTCTTACAATACCCACAACCTTTGGCAGATCTGATTAGCAGCTTGGCGCGTCTCCCAGGAGTTGGACCGAAGACAGCGGGACGGTTGGCTTTTTACCTCGTTCAACAACCGAGGGTTTCAGAGGACTTGGCGAACGCTATTCTTGTTGCTAACAGAGATATTAGGAAGTGTTCAGTTTGTTCGAACTTTACAGACAAAGACCCGTGTGGGATGTGTCAAAATAAGCAAAGAGACCAAACGTCACTTTGCGTCGTTGAGCATCCGCGAGATGTTGTGTCGTTGGAGAAAACCAGAGAATTTAAAGGCCTTTATCATGTTCTCCACGGTGTACTTTCACCGATGGATGGAATTGGTCCGGAGCAGTTGAGCGTTCATTTGTTACTTAAACGTTTAGATGGAATACGAGAAGTGATTATGGCACTGAACCCAACCGTAGAAGGGGAGGCAACTGCCCTATATCTGGCGCGTTTACTAAAACCTTTAGGGATTAACGTAACCAGGATAGCCCATGGTTTACCCGTAGGTGGAGATCTAGAATATGCTGATGAAGTAACCATAGCCAGGGCGTTAGAAGGACGACGCCAACTTTAGTATAAGTTCAGTTCTGCTTTCCTTTTCACTGATTAAGACTCCTTAACTAAAATGAAGTTCTTCTTTGCCCTGCGAGTGCATATTCATTTAGGGACTAGCACTGTACGAGGAGGAGAATTCATGACCTTGATTTTTCTCGGTCTATTCATTTTACTGATAGGATTAGTGGTTCGCTCAGCACTTGGTAAGCCAAACTTATTTGCGAAACTTATTATTCACATGTTAGGTGGAATCGTTGGGCTTTGGTTGTTTGATTTTATTCTTAGTATTCTGGGGTACTCAATTCCAATTAATTTTTTTACTATAATAATAGTGGGTCTTTTAGGGTTCCCAGGAGTTCTAACACTGGCGGTCCTGCAGTTTTTAGGGATCTGATCACCATAATGCGATTCTATCGTCACCACTTAGTAATCTTGACGGATGAAACAATTACGAGGTATAATTAAGACCAGCAAGGGGAACATATTCAGTAAGAATGGATATGTTCCCTCAGTTCATTTTTAAAGAGTTTTATGAAAATTTAGAGTTTTTTGCATATTTATTTATGTAATAATTTCTAGCATTTTTCAAACTTAAAGGTCATGGATATTTTCAATCTTAACAATTAATACGTTGCAATTTTATGAAAACTGTCCTAAAATGGAACTATTGGGTGGTCTGATGACCTGACCAATCTAGCAATCAATGGCACCATATTTATTTCCTGCTGTTAGTCGGGTCCGGGGTATAGAAGGAGGTACTATCCTTTATTTGAACCCTATAATTAAATAATAAAAAATTAGGAGGATGAAATTAATGGCTAAAATGAAAACCATGGATGGCAACGAAGCCGCAGCGCACGCATCGTACGCGTTTACGGAAGTTGCCGCAATTTTCCCCATCACCCCTTCTTCTACTATGGCTGAATTTGTTGATGAGTGGGCTGCTCATGGAAGAAAAAACATTTTTGGACAAGTTGTTAAGGTGGCCGAGATGCAATCTGAGGGTGGCGCTGCAGGAGCACTACACGGTTCACTTCAAGCAGGTGCTTTAACCACGACTTACACAGCATCACAAGGTTTATTATTAATGATTCCTAACATGTATAAAATTGCTGGTGAACTATTGCCATGCGTCTTTCATGTTAGTGCCCGTGCATTGGCAACCCATGCACTTTCAATTTTTGGTGACCATCAGGACGTAATGTCCGTAAGAGCCACAGGCTTTGGTCAACTTTCTTCAAACAGTGTTCAAGAAGCTATGGACATGGGCTATATTGCGCACATAGTCTCCATTAAATCCCGTATTCCGTTCATACATTTCTTTGACGGATTCCGTACATCTCATGAAATTCAAAAAATTGAAGTACCTGAGTATGCGGACGTTGCCAAGCTTGTAGACATGGAAGCAATAGAAACCTTCCGTAACAATGCTTTGAATCCAGAGCATCCAGTTCTACGCGGAACTGCTCAAAACGGAGACGTTTACTTTCAACACCGTGAAGCTTCTAATAGTTTCTATGAGGCTGTTCCTGCCATCGTTGAAAAATCCATGCAAGAATACAAGGAACTTACAGGTCGTGAATATCACCCCTTCCAATATTATGGTGCAGCTGATGCAGAACATATCATTGTTGCCATGGGCTCGGTGTGTGACACAATTGAGGAAACCATTGATTATCTCGTAGCAAAAGGCGAGAAAATTGGAGTTGTTAAAGTTCGACTTTATCGTCCTTTCTCCGCTGATTACTTCTTTAAGGTACTCCCGAAAACAGTTAAAACTGTGGCAGTTCTTGACATGACTAAAGAACCTGGTGCAACGGGCGAACCTCTATATCTAGACATTAAGGATATTTTCTATACAAGTGAACTCAGACCAGTCATCGTCGGAGGACGTTATGGCTTAGGTTCCAAAGATACAACGCCTTCTCAAATACTTGCTGTCTACAAAAACCTCAAGTCTAAAAGCCCGAAAAACGGCTTTACGATTGGTATCGTAGATGATGTAACCCACACATCGTTAGTTGAGGATGAAATCATCGACACTGCTCCAGAGGGCACTATTTCCTGCAAATTCTGGGGTCTTGGTTCAGACGGTACAGTCGGTGCAAATAAGCAAGCTATTAAGATTATTGGGGATCACACAAAACTCTTTGTACAAGCTTATTTCCAATATGACAGTAAGAAATCTGGCGGGATCACGATTTCTCACCTTCGTTTCGGAAAGAAAGAAATTAAATCGCCTTACTATGTTACCGGCACAAATTACATGGCTTGCGCGAACCAAACCTATGTTTACAAATATGACCTCTTAAAAGGTCTGAAAAAGAATGGTATTTTTGTCTTGAACTGCCAATGGACAGTGGAAGAATTGGAAACAAAACTTCCTGTAGCCATGAAACAATTTATTGCTAAAAACGATGTCAGGTTCTACATCATTAATGCCGTCGATATTGCTCGTAACCTTGGACTCGGTTCCCGTACGAACATGATCATGCAAGCTGCTTTCTTCAAGCTTTCCAACGTCATACCTGCTGAAGAAGCTACAGAATATCTTAAGGCTTCTGTTGTGAAGTCCTATGGTAAAAAAGGTCAAAACGTTGTGGATATGAATGTTGCAGCGATTGATCAGGGCTTGTGTGCTTTTGTTAAAGTGGACGTTCCAGCGTCGTGGGCTACTGCTACTGCTCCAGCAACAACTGAAGGTGCAGCTAAAGAGCCTTCTTATATAACTAATTTTCTCCGTCCAGTGAATGCTATGCAAGGTGACGACCTTCCAGTAAGTACTTTCTTAGGTTGTGAAGATGGAACAGTACCACTTGGCGCTGCCGCTTATGAAAAACGTGGTATTGCAGTCGTTGTTCCAGAGTGGCAGGTAGAGAACTGTATTCAATGTAATCAATGTTCTTATGTATGTCCTCACGCGTGTATTCGTCCCTTCTTACTCGATGAGGATGAAGCTAAAAAAGCTCCAGAAACCTTCATCGGTAAGAAAGCTATTGGTAAAGAAGCAAAAGGGCTACAATTTCGTGTTCAAGTGAGCACTTACGATTGCACGGGTTGTGGTAATTGTGCAGAAGTTTGTCCTGCTAAAGTTAAAGCGCTGATCATGAAACCAGCCGCAGAACAAATGGAACAACAAGCCGAGAACTGGGAGTATGCGGTGACCGTGAAGAACAAGAGCAAACTCTTTGATGTTACGACAGTTAAAGGTAGCCAGTTCGCGCAACCTTTACTTGAATTCAATGGTGCCTGCCCAGGTTGTGGTGAGACTGCATATATTAAGCTGATCACACAACTTTACGGCGACAGGATGATGATTGCCAACGCTACGGGCTGTAGCTCCATCTGGGGCGGCAGTGCTCCTTCAGTTCCTTATACCACCAACCAAGAGGGTAAAGGACCAAGTTGGGCTAACTCATTGTTCGAAGACAATGCTGAGTTTGGTTATGGTATGTACTTGGGCGTTCGTCAACAACGCGATAAACTAGCTGATTTGATGAAACAAGCACTCGACATGGAAATTAGTGCTGAGCTTAAAGCAGCTTTCCAAGAATGGCTCAAAGATCCCGAGGACGCTGAGACAACCAAAGTCGCGACGATTAAAGTCCTTGCTGGTCTTAATGGATACGTTGGGGATAACAAAGTTCTTTCGGAAATTCTGGCTAAGGCTGATCATCTCGTCAAAAAATCTCAGTGGATCGTCGGTGGAGACGGCTGGGCTTATGATATTGGATTTGGAGGGTTAGACCACGTCTTAGCTTCCGGAGACGATGTGAATATATTTGTTGTGGATACTGAGGTTTACTCCAATACTGGAGGACAGTCATCTAAAGCAACGCCTCGTGCAGCGGTGGCTAAATTCGCGGCAGCAGGCAAAAAAATTCGCAAGAAAGACCTCGGAATGATCGCTATGAGTTATGGTTATGTGTATGTAGCGCAAATTGCTTTGGGTGCTAATATGGCCCAAACAATTAAAGTCATTAAAGAAGCAGAGGCCTATAAGGGACCTTCATTGATTATTGCTTATGCACCTTGTATTAACCATGGTCTTAAAGCAGGCATGACTAAAAGTGTACAAGAGCAGAAGAAAGCAGTTGACGCTGGTTACTGGCATCTCTATCACTTTAACCCGGATCTAATCGATGAAGGCAAGAATCCGTTTAGTCTTGATTCTAAAGAACCGACGACGTCCTTCCGTGAGTTCATTATGGGCGAAGTACGTTACGCATCCTTGGTAACGACGTTCCCAGAAAGTGCTGAAGAACTCCTTGTTGGCGCAGAAAAATACGCTAAGGTTCGCTATGAATCTTACAAACGTCTAGCTGACCAAAAATGGGACTAGAACTTAATTAACTCAACTAAATAATTATTCTGAGGAGCAGGTTATTAACCTGCTCCCTTTTTATGCCATCATTTAAGAATACGTCAACTTATACCCCCTCCGACTGGAGAGTTGCGAATAATAGATTTGTTGTCGGACAAAATAAGTGAGAGAGGGAGATGACCAATATCCCCTTTGTGCATTCGTGACTTGATGCAAGATACCTTTGTAGGTCACCAAGGTGGTGATGAGGCAACGGCCTCAGCTGATAGATAATGAGGATCAGAAATTCGGAGAGAAAGGGTAACGATGGAAAGAATATCAACACACCAATTTATGACATTGGGAGCAGCTGTACTGATGGGTACAACGTTTCTCCCAATAGCTACAATCGTTACTGGAGTGGGCGGGCGCGATGGGTGGATGAGCATCTTGCCTGGATTTGCGCTAGGAATTCCCTACGGCTTAATGGTACTCTCACTGATGGAAAAGTATCCGCGCAATAACCTATTACAGATTTCAGAGACACTCTTTGGAAAGTGGATAGGTAAGATCATAGGTATTATATATTTATCTATCGCGGGCTACTTCGGTGGTTTGTTGCTAGCGCAAATTGGAGACATCTATGAGCGAACGACTATGCCATTAACCCCTATCTCAGTGTTCTACGCGGGCGGGATCTTAATAGTTTTCTACATGATAAGTTCTGGAATTGAGGTGTTCGCACGTTTTACAGAAGTAATTTTCCCACTGATTTTGGTTGCGTTGCTTCTTAATATAGGTCTCTCTATTCCTCGAATTGAACAAGGTGAACTTTTGCCTATTTTGGGTGAGGGCATAAAACCTCTTTTTTTTGGAGGGATTAAAGTGCTTCCCTATGCAATGGAATATATTTTATTCATAGGAGGGATTATTTCGTTTCTTCCGACCAATAAGGAAGATATTGAACAATTGAGGACAGGGGTTTGGCGTGCAGTATTCTTGGTAGGGATTCTAAATACGATGGTTACCCTAATTCAACTTCTTGTTTTTGGACCCGTTGAAACCAATCGTTTGGTGTACGGTTTTCTCGCATTAGGAAATATGGTGGAAATAAGTAAAACCGTTGCGGGTGTCGGATCCCTATTTATGGGAGTTTGGCTTGGAGCGGGGGTAATAAAAATCAGTGCACTTTTCTTCATGGTGATTTGGGGATTAGAAACTGTTTTCGGCTTCAAGGGAGTTAAGTGGAATGTAATGGTTTGTTTCGTATTTCTAGGAATCGCTTTTGGGTTTATCAGAGGGCATTATTTATTTATGGAGATCTCAATTATGGACGATTATGTAATATTTCCTTTTGCATTGACATGGATACCTACCCTTTGGGTAGTTTCTCGTTGGAAGAAAGGAAGTGCTGTTCAATGAAAAGTAAAAGGTGTAAGGTGGGGTCGTTACTGATATTGAGTGTATGCCTCATATTTTTACCGGGGTGCTGGGGAAAAGAGGAAGTGGAAGGTTTAGCGCCTCTCATCGCGATCGGATGTGATCTTGGGCAGAAACCTAATACCTATACTATAACGGGACAATATATATTGCCCAAAAAAGGCGCAACAGGTGCTGAGGTTGAAGACTGGACAACGAGTTTTGAAGCACCAACACTAAGGAAGGCCTATGAAATGACCAACAAGATCATTGATAGAGTACCTTTTAATGGATCTACGAAGGTGATCGTCATTGGGGAGGACTTAGCAAAAGCCGGTTTTAAGGATATGTTGGATTTTACACAACGCTTTTCTGAATTTCGCCGGTCCATGTACTTGGTTTTGGCCAAAGGGAAGGCTCAAAGTATTCTAGAGGTGAAAATGCGCAATGGAGAAATACCAGGCATGTTTATCAAGAATAATATTGAAACAGAAAGTAATATATCAACTTTCCCGGTCGTTAAGTTAGGACATTATTTAACTGTTTTAGGTAGGAAAAGTACAGGTCCAATTTTGCCGCTCGTTAATATTGTGAAACCAGGGGACAGCGGTATTGAATATAAAGCAGAGGGACAAGATTCAGAGTTACAAATACAAGGTGCGGGGGTATTCCAGGGAGATCGATTGGTTGATTTGTTGACGGACGAAGAAACCAAAGGTTATATGTGGTTAGAAGATAGTGTTAAGCATCGGTTTATTGACACAGCGGGAATGGGAGAAAGTAAGGGTAGCTTCAGTGGGCATGTGCTAAAGTCCAGTACTAAGTACAAAGTGGTCGAAAATAACGGAACAGTCGAGTTAAAATATCAGGTAAAAACAACTATGTCTGTGGAGGAAGTTCTGGGACAAGATGAACAAGTTTCGGAGACGGAATGGGCGAGTTTGATGATAGAAGCAGAAAAGAGCTTAGCTAAGGCAATTGAAAAAGAATGTGATCTTTCTATTCAGAAAGAAAAAGACTTGGGGCTTGATTTTTTAGGAATAGGAAGACACCTCGAACAGAAAAAACCAGCGTACTGGAAGACTATAAAGGATCAATGGCAGCAAGAGATTGCCGATTTCCCAGTTTCAATAGAGGTTGAAGTGAGGGTCAATCATTCTGGAATGTCATCCAACAGTCCAACGACTAAATAAGGGGCAGAGAGGGAAGAATAAGGTAGGAAGTTTAATAGGGGGAATATAAGATGATGATGCATACAAAAATTAAGACTCAGGAAAAAGAAAATACGGCGCAGGAAACTAACGTAATCAACGAGGAAAAAGTCCTAGGCAAGCTCCTCCCAGTGTGTTATCGTTGCGCTCAAATTCCTAAAAATGGTCTATACGACGGTTTCCGAGTTGAGGGTATGTTCTTTTGTTCGGACTGCCAAGAAGAACTGTTTATGGCAGAACAAGGCTCTCCAGAATATCAAGAATTTCTCTTTCTAATTAAAGGGCTTCTATTTTAAGGTGATGACTTGATGGATTAAGGCACAAAGCTGCGTTGTGACTAAGGATTAACTAATGTGGATGAAAAATTCCCTAACTTATGTTAAAATATATGAGATACCATGTGTTAATTATAGTTTTATTGACAACTCTGGTTGAATGGAGGTTCATCGCTGACGGTGGGTGATCTTGGGGAGGGTTTGAAGTGTTTTCAAAAACAAGCATTGTGCTCTTTCCATACTCCTGGACATAAAGGCCGACAGGAGTTTTTTAAGGGTTTGGATTTTCTGGGTTCTGATTTAACCGAGCTCCCGGGATTGGATATGCTTCATTCCCCGAGGGGAATCATTGCGAAGGCACAACAACGGTCGGCTAAGATTTTCGGAGCAGAGGAAACGTTTTTTCTTATTAATGGAGGAACGGTTGGAAATCAAGCGATGTTGCTCGCATTGGAAGACACAACTTCTAAACGAGTTGTTGTGGAGAGAAGTTCTCATCGTTCCGTTATGTCAGCGTTGGTGCTAAGCGGTTTGAAACCAGACTATGTAATACCTACAATTCATCCGGATTTTAATCTTCCGTTAGGATTAGACGTGGAGAAGCAACAGATTCCGTGGCAAGCGGTTTCAGCATGTCACGTCACGTATCCCAATTATTATGGAGCTGCCTTTAATTTAAAACAATTATTGGAGGAAAGAACCCGTTTGGGATTTAATACACCGATTCTCGTTGACCAAGCCCACGGGTCACATTATCTGGGACCACTATTTCCGCCAAGTGCTTTAAAGCTTGGTGCAGACCTTGTCTTACATAGCTCTCATAAAACGTTAAGCGCCTTGACTCAGGCAGCCATGCTGCATGTTCAAGGGCGAAGAGTGTCCCGAACCCGTTTAAGACAAAGTTTAGAACTTCTGCAATCCTCAAGTCCAAGTTATCTACTTCTGGCCTCGTTAGAACGAGCCGGAGAATTTGCTCTGGAAGTTGAACGTTGGGAGTGTCTTCGGGAAGAAGTCGAAAATCTACATCGGACAGTGAGCAGTAGCTTACGTGTTCTCTCTCAAAGTGATGCCGGAACATATGGCATTCACACGGTAGATTGGTCAAAAATTCTGATCAATACGAGGCCACTGGGGGTTTCTGCCCCTCGTTGTGTGGAGTTTCTTCGAGATGGGTATGGCATTGAGCCAGAATTATGGGATGAGGAGAACATTCTCTTTATGTTAGGAATTGGGAACACGCCGGAGGATGTCCGAACGCTTGCGAAGGGGTTAGAGAAATTAGCGAGTTTTGCTTCTTCGGTTAGCTTTGCTAAATCGAAGAAGATTGTTGAAAACGATAGGCTTAGAACTCTTCCGTTACCGCATTTAATGCTGTCTCCACGGGATGCTTTTTTTGCCCATAAACGCCAAATACCTCTCAAGGAAAGCTTAGGTCATATTGTAGGTGAAACGATTTCCCCTTATCCCCCTGGTATTCCAGTCATTGTGATGGGAGAACAAATGACTGGTGAAGTTTTGGGTAAACTGCTCACTTCGGGTGAGGGGCGTTGGCAAGGGTGGGACGGTTTCAACAACCAAACAATTTGGATTGTCGAGGAGTGATAAGCGATGAAGATGGTGATCGCAATTGTTCAGGATAAGGATGTTGGGAGACTTCTACAACGTGCGACACGAGAAGGATTACAGGCAACACGTCTAGCAAGTTCGGGCGGGTTTCTGCGGTCGGGAAATACAACGTTGCTTTTTGGGGTTGAAGAGGAACGGTTAGAAGGTCTTTTAGCGACTATTCGTGAAACATGTCACCAACGCGAAGAGATGTTGACTCAAGCCCATCCTGTTATGGGCCCGATGGACGCCCATGTGCCCTTCCCAATAGAGGTGCAGGTGGGTGGAGCAACGGTCTTTGTTCTGGATGTTGAACAGTTTATTAAGGTGTGACGATATGAATTTACAGTTAGAACTTTTGGAGAAGGCCGCAAGCGAAAACCGATTGGCACATCTCTTACTGTTTCATGGTGGCAGTGAACAACATCAGAGGATGGTGGCTCTTCGATTAGCACAGATCTTAAACTGTAGTCAGCCTACGCCGGAGGGGCCTTGTCAAGAATGTTATGCGTGTCATAAAATTATCAGTAGAAACCATCCAGACGTTTCATGGATGAAACCACTTAAGACAACCATTGGGATCGAGCAAGTCCTAGGTTGGCAACAAAAGGTATACTTAAAGCATTATGAGGGAAATTATAAAGTGTTTATAATTGAGGAGGCCGATTCACTGACGTTACCGGCTGCCAATGGGTTATTGAAGGTTATTGAAGAACCGCCGGAGCGTACCGTTATTATATTATGTGCACAAAATGCTGAAGGAATTTTGCCCACAATTCAGAGCAGAGCACAGCTGGTTTACTTTCCCTATCTTTCTCAAGAAAGTTGGCTCAATGCGTTGGGTGAGGCGGATCAGCAAGAAGCAGTCCTGGCTTTTAATATTAGTGGTAAGGATCAAAGATTGGCGACAGATATTTTGGAACACGGTGTACTATTGTTGAAGGAATGGATTGATAAGTTTAGCGTTGCGGTTGTTGAAAGGAATTTTCTTAAATTGTTTTCTCTTTTCCCTATCGATAAGCGCCAAGCCGCTCTTTATTTGCAGGTCCTGGCGGTACAGACTCAAGATGGGATTCGAAAAGGTACCCATCGTACTTTTGAGCTTTTGGCGATCGGAAAAGCAACGGAGGTACTACGTCAACAAGTGAATCCAAGACTAGTCATGGAAGTGTTAGCTTTAGAATTATTCCAACAAGGAGGGGATCTATGTGATTGAGGTTGTAGGTGTTCGCTTTAAACACGCTGGTAAGATATATTATTTTTCCCCGGGAGACCTCAAACTTTCTGCATCTGATAAGGTGATTGTTGAAACAGCAAGGGGTGTTGAATTTGGTGAACTGGTCATCCCCTCCCGTAATGTTACGGACGATGAGGTGATTCTGCCTTTAAAACAAGTGATGCGTAAGGCAACTTCGGCGGATGAACAGTTTGTCGAGCAGAATAGAATGAAAGAAAAGGACGCCTTCCAAATTTGCTTGAAGAAAATTACAGAACACCAATTGCCTATGAAATTAGTCGACGTTGAGTATACATTTGATGGTAATAAGATCATTTTCTCCTTTACTGCGGAGGGGAGAGTCGATTTCAGGGAATTGGTGAAGGACTTAGCTGCTATATTTAGGACTCGCATTGAGCTTCGGCAAATAGGCGTACGAGACGAAGCTAAAATGCTCGGTGGGGTAGGGTCCTGTGGACGGATTCTATGTTGTACTTCCTTCTTAGGAGACTTTGAGCCCGTGTCTATTCGCATGGCTAAGGATCAAAAACTCTCTTTAAATCCAACGAAGATTTCTGGAATATGTGGACGTCTCATGTGCTGCCTGAAGTATGAGAATGGTTGTTATAAATCTGACGACAAAGATCATTGTTCACGCCGTAAAGCGCAATTAGGCGAAAAGATGACTCAAAATCCAGAGGAAGGGCCAATGCAACGCCATAGGAAAGGGGAAAAGCCCAAAGGAAAAGGTGAGAGAGTATGAGTCAACTGACCCAGGCCCTGACAGAAGTCGAAGAAAAGCTGCGTTCTCTTCTAGAAGAGGTGAACCGTTTAAAACCTTACGTTCAAGCTTTGGAAGAAGAAAACATCAAGTTAAAGCGGGAATGGACCCTTCCCGAGAAAGAAACAGAACGAGTTATAGCCAATGCCGAACACATTCAAGGCGTTGCTCATGATAATCTTGTGCTTCTATATCAAGAAGGTTTCCATGTCTGTCACCTTCATTTTGGGCAACCGTTAGAAGGCGATTGTCTGTTTTGTATGGGTTTTTTGAGGAAAGATTAGTTGAACTTGAACTTGGCAAGGAGTCGAAGGTATGTTGACTAAAGGTACACTGTATGTATGTGCGACGCCGATTGGGAATTTGGGAGACGTCACCTTGCGGGTTTTAGATACGTTGCGGGAAGTAGATCTTATCGCTGCTGAAGATACCCGCCATTCAAGAAAACTTTTGCAACATTATCAGATTACCACTCATATGACCAGTTATCATGAACATAACGAAAAGAAAAAGTCCCTAGAATTGGTAGAGAAGCTTAAGCACGGCCAATCGATTGCGCTCATTTCTGATGCCGGCTTGCCTGGGATTTCGGATCCTGGATGTGAGGTAATACGTCTTTGCTATGCAGAGGCTATTCCCGTAGATGTCTTGCCTGGTCCGAACGCCGCACTCACAGCTTTAGTGCTATCTGGAATGCCGACGGAGCATTTTGCTTTTCATGGATTTTTACCTGCTACAACAGGAGCCAGGAAGAAAAACCTTGAGCCACTGACTATGCTTACTCAGACACAAATTTTTTATGAGGCCCCTCATCGTTTAGTGGCGACGTTACAAGGAATCACAGAGTGCTTTGGGGAACGTGATGTGGCGGTCGTGCGTGAGTTGACAAAATTGCATCAGCAGGTGCACAAGGGAACTGCCTTAGAGTTAAAGGAAGCATTCAAGTTGACTGCACCACGAGGCGAGTGTTGTATCATCGTTGCACCTTACGTCCCTATGAAACCAATTGGAGGCCCTGAAGAATGGTGTGAAGAGGTCAAAGAGGGAATAAGTGGAGGATTGAGTAAGAAAGATGCCATGAAAGTAGTGGCCAAGCGTTATGAAGTAAGGAAGTCAGAGGTATATAAGGCACTTCTGGTCGAAGAAGATAAAGAGTCCTTGTAGACTAGGATGGCAGAAACACGTTACCTTAGTACCGTTCATGGTATGAAAAAGGAGGCCTCGAAGGCCCCCATAGTTAAATTAATCAATGAATTTTTTAGCTCACTATTTTAATCATGTAATTAATGTTGTAATCTTTACACTGCTTTTGTTTCTGCACTTACTGATACAGTTTCTCCCATGGCAATGGCACAATCACGACAGACATTTTTGCCGTGGAAAAGTTGGTTATCACTGGCATTACCACAAAATACACAAGCAGGCTCGTACTTCTTGAGGATAATTTTTTCTTGATCCACGTAAATTTCTAAAGCGTCTTTTTCGTCAATACCTAAAGTGCGGCGAAGCTCAATCGGTAAAACAATACGACCAAGTTCATCTACTTTTCTTACTATGCCAGTTGATTTCATCATTATATTTTCAGCACTCCTCTTCTTTGTAACAGCTTTCGACAGAAACTACAAACTTATGATACCAATCGTTCCATTTAAAGTCAACCCAAATTTATTCCAGCTTTTAACAGATAATTTAATTGGAGATATATATAGCGTCCTTTATATAAAATACTAATTGTGGGTATACTTGACAAATATGAATGCTTATACTATAAATACCAAATATTGAGATGGAGGAACGTTTTGGTGAAATATTATATTACAACTCCGATTTTCTATCCGAACTCAAGCCCCCATATTGGAACGGCTTATACAACGGTTGCTGCGGATACGCTTGCCCGTTACCATAGATTATTAGGAGACGACGTTTACTTCTTAACGGGTACGGATGAGAATGCTCAGAAAATTGTTCGCACGGCCGAAGAGAAGCATAAAGACCCCAAAATTTATGTTGATGGTGTCGTTGAACGGTTTAAAAAATTATGGAAAGCCTTGGATATCTCTAATGATGATTTTATTCGTACGACAGAGATCCGTCATCAAAAAGTCGTTCAACAAATTTTTACAAAGCTATTCGAACAAGGAGATATCTATAAATCACAGTATTCAGGCTGGTATTGTACCCCTTGTGAAACATTTTGGATGGAAAACAAATTAGTTGAGGGAAAATGCCCCAATGCGGATTGCGGGCGAGATGTTGAAATGCTCAAGGAAGAAAGCTATTTTTTCCGTCTCTCAAACTATCAAGAGCCTATCCTTAAATACATCAAAGAGCATCAAGATTTTATTCAACCTGTCTCCCGTCGCAACGAAATGTTACGATTTATTGAAGGTGGTCTAGAGGATCTCTGCGTTTCTCGTACCACCTTCAAGTGGGGGATTAAAGTTCCCTTTGATCCATCGCATGTTGTGTATGTGTGGCTTGATGCGCTCATTAATTATATTTCGGCGCTCGGTTATCCAGATGGGGAAAATTATAAGCGCTATTGGCCTGCAGATGTACATATCATGGGTAAAGATATCGTGCGTTTTCATGCAGTGATATGGCCCATTATTCTTATGGCCTTAGAGCTACCGCTGCCTAAAGTTATCTATGGGCATGGCTGGTATCTTACCAAAGATGGTGGGAAGATTTCTAAGTCCAGAGGAAATGTACAGGATTCTTTCGAGCTCATTGACAAATATGGCTCAGATGCCATTCGATATTTCTTATTACGTGAGTTGCAAGTGGGCACGGATGGTACGTATTCTGAACACAACGTCGTTGAACGTCTAAATAGTGATTTAGCCAATGATCTTGGGAATTTTGTGTCGCGCAGTCTAGCTATGGTGGTCAAGTATCGTGATGGAATTGTTCCTCGCCCAGGGCAAGACGGCTCACAGGAAAGCGACTTAAAAGCGTTAAGTCAGGTGGTTAAAAAAAATGTCGAAAAAAGGCTTGAGGCGTTAGATCCTGCGAGTGCACTTGAAGAGATTTGGCGCTTTGTGGCAAGATGTAATAAATATGTCGATGAAACAGCCCCGTGGGCTCTTGCTAAGGAAGAGGAACAGCGGGAGCGCTTAGATACAGTTCTTTATACGTTCATGGAATGTATACGCGTTATGGCAGTTTTTACAGCCCCATTTATGCCGGGATTGCCACCTAGAATTTGTGCGTTGCTAGGTCATGATGAAGGTCTCCTACGCTGGGAAGAGGCGGATCAATGGGGCATTCTGGAACACGGGATAAAAGTCCAAAAGGGTGAACAGCTTTTCCCAAGGATTGATATGTTGCAATTCTCGAAAGAAGAGGAGGCCGAAAAAGTGGATCAAGAGAGTAAGGAAATCGTACAACAAGACAGTACTAAAATGATCGAATTTGAACCTATTAAAGAAGAAATCACTATGGAGGATTTTTCTAAATTGGACCTACGGGTCTGTAAAGTCCTCAGTGCAGAAAAAGTCGAAAAAACGGATAAACTAATGAAGTTAGAAGTCGAAGTAGCCGGTATTGTGCGTACGGTGGTCTCAGGTATTGCCAAACATTATGCCCCAGAAGATCTAGTCAACCAATATGTGGTCTTGGTTGCAAATTTGAAACCTGCCAAGTTAAGGGGAATTACATCCCAAGGTATGATATTGGCAGCTTCACAGGGAGATGTTCTGGAAGTCCTTACAATTAACAAAGATCTTCCTGGAGGGGTGCGGGTCAAATGATCTGGGATACACATGCTCACTTAGATGATCCTGCTTACTCTGAAGACTTCGAAGAAGTTATAGATCGCATGAAGTCATCAGGGATTTCCCGGGTAACTAATGTGGGATGTGATCTTACTTCTTCTCAGCGGTCAACTCAACTTGCTCAAGACTACGATTTTATCTATGCTACCATTGGCATACACCCTCACAATTCTCAAGAGGTCACAGATGATACCTGGGCTAAGCTGCTAATCTTGGCGAAACAGCCAAAAGTGTTGGCCTGGGGTGAGATTGGGCTTGACTATTATCACGATCTTTCTCCACGCCCGATTCAAAAAGAGTGCTTTATTCAACAGATTAACCTTGCGAATCAAGCTGCCCTCCCAATTGTTATTCATAATCGGGATGCTCATCAGGATGTTTTAGAGATCGTAAAAGCTCATCCCCCGAAATACGGCGGAGTATTCCACTGTTATTCAGGGTCTTGGGAAATGGCAAAAATTCTTTTGAACCTAGGATTCTATCTTTCTTTTGCGGGACCGGTGACGTTTAAAAATGCACGCCATACAGTTGAGGTGGCGATGAATGCGCCACTGGACCGTATTCTTGTGGAGACGGATTCCCCCTATTTGACACCAGAACCTCTGCGAGGAAAGCGTAATGAACCGACGTATGTACGAGAAATAGTCAAGAAATTAGCGGAAATCAAAAAAATATCCTTTGAAGAGGTTGCACTACAAACTATGAGTAATGCAGAAAGTATTTTCAAGATTAGTTAGAACGTATCATGCTCATTAAAAGGACCTTCAATGACTGAAGGTTCTTTTTTTTTGAAATTCTTCATAAGTTTGGCAAGAGGGGGGATGAAAAATGTATTCGCTACCGATTAGTACTTATTCGGATTATTGGCGCGCTACAAAAATTTGGAGCTCATATATAGGTGGAATAGCAGTATTCGCTGCTGGTACACATTATTCAGCGATGAGCGCTCCACATATCACTGAGCCGATATCCACATTTCAGCAGGCCACTCAAACCTTAACGATCAAAAAATTAGGAGCCGAAGTGAGTTTTTCTTCCTTAATCCAGAAACCGTCTAGTCAGGGCACAGCGATCAGGGGAGTATCCAGTCAGGGCGCTGAAAGGATATCTAATAAAATTGAGATAGTAGATAGTGAAATTCCCTTCAAGACGCAATATGTAGAGTCAGATGAAATTCTTCCGGGTAAGCGAAAAACACAGGAAAAGGGAGAAAACGGAATTTTACGAGAGGTAGTAAAAACGTTTGAGGTCGATGGCCGAATTAACCATCAGCAAGTGCAAAAGTCTTTTGAGCTCAAAACCCCGAAGAACGAAGTCATTATTCAGAATACAAAAACAGTCTCAAAGAAAAAGGTAGTGATTCCAAACACTTCTCAACCAGCTGCGTCACAGAGTATCGAAGTGGCAAAAATGAATGTCAGTCGATCCCTTAATAGTGAGTCGACAGCTTATACTTTTACCGGAAATAAAACAGCGACTGGAATTGTACCGAGACAAGGTATCATAGCGGTTGACCCTAAAGTCATTGCGCTAGGGAGCAAAGTGTATGTCGAAGGTTATGGGTATGCAATTGCAGCAGATACGGGTGGAGATATTCGTGGAAATCGTATTGATGTGTTTTTTCCGACGCTTCGCCAGTGCATAAACTGGGGGCGAAGGGTTGTCCGTATTTATGTCATAAAACCCAATTAATGTAAATAATGGTTGACAATAGACGACTATTCCGTTAAGATGATGGCTAGTATAAATTAATTGGAGGGGATTTAATGTTTAAGTCTACTCGAACTTGGGTCTTTTCCTTAGTTCGGATGTCTAAAGTAGCCAAAATGGCTATTTTTATTTGTGTAGTTTTTCTCATTGGAGCTGTGACCTTCGCTTTCAATGCTAAAACAATTGAGGCTCATATCGATGGACAAACCGTCAGTGTTACAACGTTTTACGGAACGGTGGGACAAGCACTTGCCCATTCAAACTTACAATCATATCCAGAGGATATTGTAAAGCCTTCTCGAGACACCTTGGTTACCAAGGGATTACAAATAGAAGTAACGAGGAGTAAACCGGTTCATCTTTTGGTGGATGAACAAACTTTTACGACCAGAACATCAGCGAACACAGTAGGAGAAGCGCTTTCTGATTTATCAGAGCGTTACGGACTTCAGATAAAAGATGTTGATGAAGTAAATTTTGAACGATCGGAAGCGATCACAGATCAGATGGATCTGAAGGTACGGCGGGCGATCCCCATCACTGTTCTTGCTGACGGCAAGAATATAGATACCTTTATTGCACCACGAACGGTCGAGGATGCACTCACTAAACTAGGCATTGCCGTAGGAGCGAAAGATAAGGTCTCGCAGCCCTTAGACCATATGCTATTGGCTAATGAGAAGGTGCAAGTGGTTAGGGTTTCCGAACGATTAGATACCATACAAAGTGAGATCCCCTATAAGAGTCTTACCTTAGCGGCTGATTTTCCGGTAGGATTACCGGATAAAGTCGTCAGTCGTGGCTCAAATGGTCTTCAAGAACAAAAGGTTAAAGTGTCGTTAGAAGATGGTAAAGAAGTTGATCGAGAAATACTTGATCAGCAAGTGCTAACGGCTCCCACTAATTCAGTGGTCTCTCGAGGTGCACAAACCTCAATTTCCCGGGGCGGAGCAAACATCAATTTTACGCGAGCCTATGTCATGACTGCGACTGCTTATTGTATACCAGGTGGGATAACCAAAACCGGGGCATCCGTACGTACGGGGATCATTGCCGTCGATCCCTCTGTAATATCTCTTGGGAAGAGGGTATACGTGGAGGGTTATGGACAGGCACGCGCTTTGGATACTGGGGGCGCTATAAAAGGGAATCGCATCGACTTATACATGAATTCTACACAGGAAGCTTTACAGTATGGTGTTCGAAAAGTTATGGTATTTGTCCAGTGAATACACTAAGCTGAAGCTATTGATAAATTATGTTCATTTTTCTAAGAAAGCCTTCGCAACTTTGAGCGAAGGCTTTCTTTATCTATGTCATTAAGTATAACTATATTTATTTCACATACTCTTTAGTTGAAACATGAAACGGGGGAGTACTAGATGCATAAATATGGAAGAATATCGGGGCAAAAAACGGCAATATTACTTGTTCTGAGTGTCATGAGCATGTTGGTTGTTTCTGTTCTTTGGCAGGGTTCGACCGCTGTAGTTAGTAATTTTGAGAATGGTCATATTGTAATGATTGATCCTGGGCATGGAGGATATGACCCAGGAGCAATTACAAATCAGGGTGTTTATGAAAAATCAATTAATCTTCAGATTGCCCATAAGGTGAAGGAGATGCTTGGACCCAGTGGAATCGGAGTTTTTCTTACACGGGAAGAGGATATAGATTATGTGCCAGAGGGGGTTAAAGGAAGAACTATAAAAAAACAAATTGACTTAAATCGGCGAATTGAAATGGCAAAGGAGGCTAATGCTGATCTTTTTGTCAGTCTTCATGTTAATGCAACAGTCACTGGACAGGAGTCCGGGGCAGAAACATTCTATCATTTCAAGTCTGAAGCTGGTAAAAGGTTAGCGGAGTTGGTTCAACAAGAATTAATAAAAATACCAGGGATGAATCGTAGAATTGTGAAACCTGGGGATTTTTATATTATAAATAATACCAGTATGCCTGCAGTCATTGTGGAAGTGGGCTATTTATCGAGCCTTAAGGAACAAAAAAAGTTACAACAGTCATGGTATCAGGAACAATTGGCGCGTGCCATTGCAAAGGGGATTGCAAATTATTTCGTCCTTCCATAATTAACAATTAGAGGATAAGTATAACATTTGCTATTTTAATACATAACACTCTTTGAACCGGGGAAAATAAAGTCAGTACCGAATTTACAGAGAAGGAGTTGAATTGTAGCATGAAACGGTTTCTGACTTTTATGACCAGCAGTGCCCTGATTTTGGGACTTACCTTGACAGGTTGCGCAAACGCACCAACTGTACCTCCAAAAAACGAAGATCAGATGTCGCAAGCCACAAAACTACCGGAAGCTGAAGCGGGTGCAACCCGTGATTCAGTCTTAGGAACTGAGAAACGAGTGGTCATGGGATTTTACACCGACGATGAAGGACCTACACCCAGTTCCAAAGAGTCGATGACCAAAAATATCAAGATGATGGATGAAGTCGCGTTTTTCTGGTATTCGTTTGATGCAAATGGGAAAGTTATTCCAACTGGTAAAGTTGATCTAAAAATCAAAGACTTCGCCCAAAAAAACGGAGCTAAAGCCTATGCCTTAGTGCATAACATGAATTTAACTGGTAAGGTTGGCTTTAATGATCAATTAGCGCACAGTGTATTATCTAACCCTGCCAAGAGAGCAAATTTAGTGTCAAACCTTGTCAACCTGACAACAAAAGATGGTTGGGACGGTATTTCTCTTGACGTTGAAAAGACGCCACCTGGCGATCGAAACAATTTCTCTGCCTTGGTTGCTGAGCTGGGCAAAGCATTAAAAGCCAAAGATAAAGTTTTGAATATTTCTATCCCTGCCAAATTTATAGACTATCCTGCTGATCTGTGGTCAGGTGCTTACGATTATGCAGCAATTGGAAAATCTGCTGACCAAATCATTCTTATGACGTATGATGAGCATGGGCTGGGTACAACTCAAGGACCTATTGCGTCTGCAGCATGGGTCAATCGTGTTATTACCTTTGCTACTGGGAAAATAGCTAAAGAAAAGATTGTATTGGGTCTCCCTGTTTACTCCTTTGACTGGGGCACAGCGAAGCCTTTAATACCAGATTATTTATCCTATATTCAAACGGTCGATCGCGCTAAAAAAATGGGAGTAGAGATTCTGTTGGATCCGAGTGGTAAAGTCCCACAATTTATATACACTGACAAAGGGACTCGTCACGAAGTGTTCTTTGAGAATGTCGGTAGTTTAAGAATAAAAATGGACTATGCCCTCAAAAACAAGTTGCATGGCGTAGGAATCTGGCGTTTAGGAATGGAAGACCCGGGCATCTGGGGTCAACTAATCAAAACGTACGGAACCAATAAAGAAACTAAAACGAAATAAAATGACTGTAACAAGGGGACGAAAGAATTAATCTTTCGTCCCCTTATATTGTTATCCTTCACAATAATTTGAGTCTTTGCTGATTCTCAGATAAGATATAGGAGTTAGAAGCGGAGGAATCATCAATGATAAAGGAACTTATAGTGGTGGAAGGAAAAAATGACGCCCACGCGGTACGACAGGCTCTCGGAGAAGTCGATATCATTTGGACGGAGGGTTATGGTTTAACTAAGAAAAAGCTAGACTACATTGCAGAAATGGCAAAACGTAATGGGGTCATAGTTTTCATGGATCCAGATACGGTAGGAGAGCAGATACGAAACCGTATTCGGAATCAGGTTCCTGAGGTAAAACACGTCTACTTAACTAGAAAAGTAGCAACAAAACAGGGAGATATTGGGGTTGAGAATGCAGCGCGCCACGAAATTCGTCGTGCCTTTGCACATATTCAACAAGAGAAGGAAACGCTTGTTGAAAATTTTACCATAGAGGATTTACTTTCAGTGGGTGTTGTGGGGTCATTACGAGCGAGTGAATACAGGATAGCACTTGGACGTAAGCTGGGAATCGGGGATAGCAATGCGAAACAATTCCTTCATCGTTTAAACCGTTTTGGTATATCACGCCAGTTGTTTTTTCAAGCGATAGAGGAGGTTAAGCATGGAGAACGCAGCTGAATATACCCAACGTCTTATAAAAAGTGGGGCACGGGCTCATAAATCTATGGGACAAGTATTTCTCATGAGTGACGAAGTGATTGACGGCATTGTTTCTGCTAGTACGTTGCAGCCAGATATCCCACTCGTTGAAATTGGACCAGGTCTTGGTGTGCTTACTCGGGTGCTTGCCCCAAACGTTCAGAAAATGTGGGCAGTTGAGTTGGATCAACATAAAATCGAGATTTTGAACAAAGAACTTCATGGACAGCCGATTGAAATTGTTAATCAAGATGCGCTAAAGCTTGATTTGTTTGAATTATGGGGAGACAAGAAAGGTTATTTGATAGGGAATTTGCCCTACTATATCACCAGCCCATTAATCATGCACTTTCTTGAGCAAGCGGATCGCTTAAGTGGAATGACGATCATGGTGCAAAAAGAAGTGGCGGACCGAATTGCAGCGCCACCAGGGAGTAGGACCTACGGAATATTATCGATTGCGGTTCAGATTTCAGCTAAAGTCACAAAAGTGATGAATGTTGCACCTACAGCCTTTTGGCCAGCTCCAAAAGTCACGTCTGCGGTCATTAGACTAGACCTTCGCCCATACCCAGGCTTTGATGTCAACAAAAAGGAATTTTTTAGAGTCGTCAAAGCTGCCTTTAGTCAGCGTCGAAAAACTCTGGGTAACTCACTGACAGGTGGCTTAGGTCTAAGAAAAGAGGACGTTATCCAGGGATTGCAAGGCGCAGGAATCTCGGAGGGGCGTCGAGCAGAATCCTTAAGTATTGAAGAATTTCAGGTACTTACAAAGGCTTTTCAATCATAAAGAACGTAAGAAATTTGAGAGACAAAGGACGATTCTCCTGTCTTGCTTAAAGGCAAGAAAGGAGAATTGTCCTTTTGTTTGGCTGGCGCGCGTTATTATTTTATTCATGAATATATAGAATAAAAGTTTAGAAATTCTCAAATAATAGGGAAGGCCTAAAAAAAGTGGTTTAAAACATTCTGATTAACGGAGGGTGTACCTAGGTTGGAAAAAGAAAAGAAGAACTCTCTGAAATGGTTGAATGTTATTGCAACAATGGCGACGACCGTGTTAGCACTTACAGCCTTAATTACGGTCGTTTTAACGGTAGCTGCATGGAAAGGACAACAGCAGACTGCTCGACCGTATTTTATTTTGAAAGAGTCACCCAAAGTGGATTTAGGTACCGAACTAAATTTTGAGCTAAAATTCACGAATGTGGGAATGCATCCAGCCGTTGATCTCTCAAGCGAGACGATTGTCTTTGAGGATCAACTCACTGGAAAACCGATTCATCATGACGAGTCAGCGATTGTCAATGAAATTCCCAAAGATTCCTCTTCAAGCTTAGTTATGACTATACCTAGTGAGCAGCTATCCCAGCAATCAAATATTAGTCCCCATTATATTGTTGTGGACTTACACTATGCAGATCCTATCTTGAAAAAAACATTCGGTCAATTAATTTACTTGAAGTGGAATGGGGTGAAAAATGAAAAAATGCAACCTACCGTGCACGTGCGGGTGGAGGAAAGGACCAAGATAACAGAATACTTCAAGAAGAGCGGTATTGATGTAAAGTAAGGGCTTAGTGAAAAATAATAGTGTAAGTGGGTAGGAAGTCTAATTTCTGCCCACTTACACTATTATTTGGTGGTCAGCTTTTTTTATTATTACTGACATAAGTTCTGAATTTTTTAGTTAGATATGAATATTATCGTTGCAGCTACACGAAGATCCTGGTACGATCACATGCTGTTCATAAAACATGTCCTGTGACAATAGAGATTGCTCCCAATGATTAAGCAGGTCGAAACGCCGCTCTAAATGGTAGCCCATTAATTTGTGTTTGCCTAGTGATCTAGTCGGAGGCTTATCTCGGATTAGGGCTAATCCCATGCAACAATCCCCTATGATGGTTTCGGCAATCATGCGAGCATGACGTCGATGCTTTCTCGGAGAACGAAGAGATTCATGAGGGATGGAGGTGGCCACTTTGATAATTAGGCTAGTTTTTTTTGCCCAGTACAAGGTGAGTGGCGGAATGGCGATAGCTTCTACAGGAAGGGTTTGTAGTGCTCGTTGGGAAAGAGCATGGGGACCATGCGTGGGGGTTGCCAGGCCGAGACTTTTAAACAGATCAAGTTCGCGGTTGAGCTGCGACCGAAATTTTAAGACGAAACGGGCAAGTTTATGACGATGGGGAATGTAGGGGTAACAATTAGTTAAGGCAATATCAACACCTGATTCAACTGAGGCAATCAGAGTCACGAGATTTTGATAGATATCTCCTGACATATCTCCATCGACAAAGAGGGCCCCAGTAGCCCCAATATGACGCGCATAGAGAGCTCCAACTGCTCGGGGTATATCAATGCCTAATGGGTCTGAAAAATAAAGGATATGAATGCGGGTGTCTGGGATTGAACAAGTAAGCTGGAAGGTCTGGTCCGTACAGCCGTTGAGAACCAAAATGATGTAACTGACGGGAAGGCGAAGAATAGTGGTCAAAGACGCCAAGATGCTCTTTTCTTCATTCTTTGCTGGAATTATTACTGCAAACATCTTTGAGCACCCCCTTGTGATGATAACTTGTTATACTATATGCCGTTTGAATAGCTTCGACATAGTATATAGCATATTCGTAGTTCGTAGTTGTATATTGATAGGCGTAGTTCGAACGACGAATCGAACACGATTAGGAGGTTAGGCTATGTTGCATGTTGGTGATATTGTTGCGCGGTTTTCTCATCGACAAGATATTTTCTTTCACGTGACTCAGATACATGGAAATTCAGAAGGGGAAGGCACGGCAATTCTCAAAGGGCTAAATTTAAGATTATTAGCAGATGCCCCGATCACCGATCTTATTGTGAAGCGCCCGGTTGAAGTCAGCAACTATGAGCGTGAAGATAATAAGATGATTTATCAGAAATTGCACAAAGTGACCTGCCAAAGAAAAGTGGATTTGGATAATAAAAGCGATTTCTTTGAGATTCCGGGACGGGTGTTGCAGGTTGATGGCGACCAAGATTATCTAAACCAATGTCTTAGGACCTATAAGCAAATGGGAATCCGAGCCAAGGGGGTTTGTAAATCAGAGATAGAACAACCAAAAGCTGTCCGGAGAATTTTACAAGAAAATCCCACGGACATCCTGGTGTTGACTGGCCATGACGCCTTTATCAGGGGAAAAAAAGATTTTCATAGTATGGATAGTTACCGAAGTTCACGCTATTTTGTGGAGTCTGTTCTGGAAGCTCGACGTTTTCAGCATGACATGGATACGCTGGTAATTTTTGCTGGAGCTTGCCAATCGAACTACGAAGCAATTCTATCAGCTGGGGCAAATTTTGCTTCATCTCCAAAACGTATGCTAATCCATGCCTTTGATCCCGTTTTTGTGGTGGAAAGAATTGCCTTTACCCCTATGGACCAAATAGTTTCGGTGAAGGATATTCTGATGCACACGATTACCGGCACGGACGGGGTGGGGGGTATTGAGACAAGAGGACAGATGCGGAGGGGGTATCCTAGGAGCCCCTATTAAGGCTCGAACAAAATCGAGATGTTTTGTGACCCGGAGGTTGGCATGCTCAAGAGTAGCCATCTATCCGGGTCATCTTTTATTTATCTTTGAATTATCACGAGCATCCCGAGTTCCACACGTTGGAAAAGGCTTTCGACGTCATGGTTATGCATCCGGATACATCCTTTAGACACGGCTTGACCAATACTTGACGGGTTATTCGTTCCGTGAATTCCATAATGGGGGATAGAAAGTCCCATCCAGCGACTACCAAAGGGACCGCCTGGATAGACTGTTTTAGTGACAATGGTGTAGTGACCGTTGGGCGTGGGCGTTGCTCCCTTGCCAACCGCAATGGGAAAATTATAGATTAGGCGATTGCCTTCATAAAACTTAAGTCGACGAAGGGCAATATGAATTGAAATTGAACAGTTGGGCACTGAGCTAGGCCTCCTTTCGTTGATAATTAGTTTCTATCTCATGGTATGTTAGCAATTGATGAATGTTCTTTGCATAATTAACCCCACTTTAGGTGGAGAATAAAACGACTGGAGGGATCAGCTTGGCTGAACATGTGGAAGGAAAGCTGCTTATTATCGGTGGAGCAGAAGATAAAAAGGGAGAGTGCAAAATTCTTAAGCGTTTTGTTCAGGAGTCAGGGGGGAGCGAAAGTCGTATTACGATCTTGACAGTTGCGACAGAGTATCCACGCGAAGTTGGGGTTGAGTACCAGGCTTTGTTTCTAGAACTAGGAGCCAAAGAGGTACAAGTCCTCGATGTTTCAGACCGCACCCAGGCTAATACACAAGGAATTGGGGAGCAATTTGAAAAATCAACCGGAGTTTTCTTCACCGGGGGCGACCAACTACGGATTACCGGTTTGCTAGGGGGGACGTTACTGGGACGGAGGCTCCAGCAGCTTTACGAGCAGGGGATCATTATTGCAGGAACGAGTGCAGGGGCGTCGGTCATGTCGGATACAATGATTGTTGGAGGGGAAGCAGGAACGCCAAAGAAAAGCACCTTAACAATGGCACCGGGCTTGGGGTTACTTCGAGCGGTAGTCATTGATCAACATTTCGCGCAACGAGGGAGAATCGGTCGACTGTTATCGGCAATCGCTCAAAACCCCTATGTCCTGGGTGTGGGAATCGACGAGGATACAGCAATCTTAGTGCAGTCTGACGCGAAATTTTCTGTGGTCGGAAGCAATACAGTCACCGTAGTTGATGCGTCTCCCTCAACCATAACAAATGTTTCGGAAACGACTCCTGGAGAAACGCTGGTTTTGAGCCCTATTTCAATGCACGTTTTATCTGATGGCTATAGTTTTGATCTGAAACGTAGAGTATCTCTATTCTAGACAACTTTATGGTAAGAACCGGGAATATCAGAAGATAAAAAGGTTAAACTAGCTGAGTAGTTACCATTGTTACTGAAGGGGGAACAGCAAAGTCATGGAGATTAGAGAAATCCGAGCGATCGAAGGGGCCAATGCTTATAGCCACCGGCCAATTATTCGGGCGATTGTGGATCTCCAAGAATGGACAGAACGATTTAGCAATGAATTGGGAGATTTTAAACAACGTCTCGTGGAAAGCTTGCCGACTTTGGCGGAACACTATTGTTCAAGGGGTAAAATAGGTGGATTTCTCGAGCGGTTACAAGAGGGTACGCTTGTGGGGCATGTTATTGAACATGTGACTATAGACCTTTTGACACAAGCTGGGCAAAAGATTAAATATGGTAAAACTATGGCTATATTAGAAGAACCGGGTTGTTACGAAATCATCTTGAATTACGAGGACAAAGAGGGAGCGGTTGAGGGTTTCAAACAAGGGTTTTCCCTTGTAAAAGCCCTGTTAAATCATCAACCTTTTAATGTATCCCAAGCTGTAACCCGTATTATTGAGGTGATGGCTGACAACAAATTAGGTGTTTCAACCCAAATGATTGTTGATGAATGCCGCGAACGAGGGATACCTATACATCGTATAGATGAGGAGAGTAGCTTATTGCAATTGGGGTATGGCCGCTACCAAAGGCGTATCCAGGCAACAATTACGGGTAACACCTCAAGTATAGCAGTCGACATTTCTTGTGATAAAGAAATGACCAAGAAGATACTAAGTAATGGAGGAGTGCCCGTACCAAGTGGACAGATTGTTAGGACGGAAGAAGAAGCTGTTGAGGCATTTCTTGCGGTGGGAACGGCTGTTGTGATTAAGCCTCTGCACGGAAACCAAGGAAAAGGAGTGACCCTCAAGATAAGCAGCGAAGCAGAATCAAGAGCTGCATTCAAGGTCGCTCAGACTTATGGCGATTGGGTTATTGTTGAAGAATATATTGAGGGTCAGCATTATCGCTTAGTTGTGGTTGGTGATCACCTAATTGCGGCTGCAAAGCGGATTCCGGCTCATGTAATTGGGGATGGCTTATTAACGATTTCGGAGCTGGTCACTCAGATCAATGAGGATCCGCTGCGTGGCGAGGACCATGAGTTGGCGTTAACTAAACTCAGAATTGACCCGGTTGTGCTTTTAACCCTGACTCAAAGGGGTTTAACGCTATCCTCCGTTCCTGAAAAAGGAAGCTTGGTGTATTTGCGTGATAGTGCCAATTTGAGTACTGGAGGGACCGCTGAGGATGTGACACAGCAGGTTCATCCAGACAACGTTGATTTAGTTGTCTATGCATCTAAGCTAATTGGATTGGATGTTACAGGAATTGACTTTGTAATTGAAGATATTGAACAATCCTATCGCGAGACAAACGGACATATCATCGAGGTCAATGCTGCGCCGGGCATTCGCATGCACCATTTTCCCAGCGCAGGTAAAGCGAGGGATGTGGCCAAAGCGATTGTGGAACAAGTGCTTCCTTCGGGAAATGGAAGAATTCCCGTTGTGGCGATTACCGGTACCAATGGGAAAACAACCACGACTCGCATGATTAACAAAATTCTGACAGATCAACAACTTTTGGTGGGTATGGCTTCGACGGATGGAGTCTACATTAATCAAAAGTTATGCGTTCAAGGGGATATGACCGGACCAGAAAGTGCTAGAATCGTTTTAACACATCCCGATGTACAGGTGGCAGTCTTAGAAACGGCACGGGGGGGGATTCTGAGAGCAGGTTTAGGGTATGACTATGCGGATGTAGCCGTCATTACCAATGTTTCTAATGACCATCTGGGGCAGTATGGTATTGAGACGCTTGAAGATATTGCCCATGTGAAGAGCCTAGTTGCTGAGGTTGTCAAACCACATAGTTATGTAGTTTTGAATGCGGATGACCCACTAGTAGTACAAATGGCAAAGAGAACCAAGGGGCGAGTGATTTATTTTAGTACTGAAAAAGATAATATTCGTGTCCGTAAACATTTGGGGGTGGGTGGAACAGCCGTCTTTGTGCGGCGTGGTACAATTTTGCTTTGTCAGGGTTTAAAAAGTTGTCGTATTTGCTCAGTGAAAGAGATACCAGCGACCTGGGACGGAAAAGCCAAGCATAACATTTATAATGTCTTGGCAGCGGTCGCAGCGGGATGGGCCTTGGGATTAACCGCGGGGGCCATTAGAGACTCCTTGCAAGACTTCACTTCTGATGCGGAGCACAACCGTGGGCGTTTAAATCTCTATGAATTAAATGGAGTGCGCGTTTTTGTCGACTATGGACATAACGCAGCGGGGATACAAGAGGTTGCCAAAACACTTAAACAGTTTAAATCTGGTTCTCTCGTGGGCTGTATTACAGTGCCTGGAGATCGGACAGATGAGGCAGTACGTGAAGTCGGACGAATTGCGGCACAAGGTTTTAAACGTTTGATTATTAAGGAAGACGCTGATTTGCGCGGACGTCAACCAGGAGAAATTGCCCAACTCCTCTATCACGAAGCAGTGAGAAGTGGCATGAATAAGAATAATATAGAGATTATTGTGTCTGAAATGGAAGCCTTTCGGCGAGGCTTAGACAGTTGTGTTTCGGGTGACACTTTTGTAATATTCTATGAACACATTGAGCGGATCGAAGAGGAAATACATCTGCGTTTAGAATTGCAAAAGGCTCTAACCTATGAACCGGCACAGATTGATTGGGTCGCTGGTGGAGAAATTTAAGGATATTAAAGGGGCGAGGATCATCCTCGTCTCTTTAAGCATGGATCTTTTAAGAAGAAGTGCTGGAACTCCAACCGGAAAATATGTATAATAAAAGGAAATGCATTCGTAATGTTCGGAAAGGGCCATGTAAATGAAAGAAGATTGTCTGACAACGTTCGCTTATGCGAAAATTAATTTGGCGTTAGCCATTCATGGAATTCGAGAAGATGGCTATCATGAACTTCAAAGTGTTATGCAGTCGATTGCCTTACACGACATTGTCACGGTTAGGGGTCGTGGAGATAAGGTTATCTGCCGGTGTGGAACATTAAGTGGTCCCGGAAATATAGCGTATAAGGCTGCAGTGATGTTTCTAGAACAAGTGGGCAAATCCGAAGGTCTAGAAATTGAGATTGTAAAGCATATTCCCGTACAGGCGGGGCTAGCTGGAGGTAGCACGGACGCTGCTGCAACACTCAATTTATTGAATCAACTTTATGGAGAGCCTTTAACTAGGGAGGCACTTCTAACGCTGGCGAGAAGATGTGGAGCAGATGTCGCATTCTGCTTAAGTGGTGGTACGATGTGGGCAACTGGACGGGGAGAGAGACTGGAAACATTGCCCACAGCACCAGCACTGGATCTTGTCATTACCAAACCGTTTGCTGGAGTGAACACTAGAGAAGCATACCTTAGATTTGATGCAATTGGGCAGGGTAGGCATTTAAAGAAGACTGACTGGGAAAATGCTTTAGCAAAGAATTCGGTGCAGCAGGTTGCCGACTTGCTTTATAATGATTTAGAACCAGTCTCAATTCAAATGGTGCCGGAGATTTTGGAACTTAAAAAATATTTAATAGAGGCTGGGTGTTACTCGGCATTAATGTCCGGAAGCGGTTCTAGTGTATTCGGGATTGCAAAGGGGAAACAGCATGCACTAGATGTGGCAGGACAATTGAGAAAAAAAGGCTTTAAAAACGTTGGGGTTACAACAACCGTTAACGCCTAGGTTGAAAGGGGAGACATTTATGGAGAAACGCTTACTACCGGTTATACTTGATGGGTACAAACCATTGCGGGAGATTGTTTTTGATTCGATGCGCGAGGCGATTATGAGTGGGGTTCTTGAGCCAGGGGAACGGTTAATGGAGATTCAATTGGCTGAAGAAATGGGAGTTAGCCGAACTCCAGTACGTGAAGCCATCCGAAAACTAGAACTTGAAAATTTTGTCGTCATGATTCCACGCAAGGGTGCGTATGTTGCTGGTGTTTCGTTGAAAGATGTAGCAGATGTTTTTGAGATCCGTTCTGCGCTCGAGGGTTTGGCTGCAGGTCTTGCTGCTGAACGAATTACCGAGGATGAATTGGAACAAATGGAACGGGCGTTATTTTTTAGAGCTAGTGAGGGCGAGGTGGATATAGAACAGATTGTGAAGTCTGACACGGATTTTCACGCCTTAGTCTATAAAGCTAGCCGCAATGAACGGTTGATTCAAATTCTAGCAAATTTGCGTGAACAGATTCAACGTTTCAGGAAAACGTCACTCGCGGTTCCAGGTCGAATGAAGATTGCTATTGACGAACACAGGATGATTGTTGAAGCCTTGAGAAATCATGATGGTGAGGAAGCTCAATCTTTAGCAATGGCTCATATCGTGACTGCTGAAAATGTTATGTTTGGAACTTTAAGTTTAAAGAATGATCCGGATAAGGTGGATTAATAAGCGTGGAGAAGCTGAAAAGAGCAGAACGGATGGTGGCCATCACCCAAACGTTAATATTACAACCGAATGTCCTGACTCCGTTATCCCTATTCGCAGAACGCTTTGGGACGGCTAAGTCCACAATTAGTGAGGATTTAATGGCAGTCAAGGGCAGCCTACACTTATCAGGGCAGGGTCACATTGAAACCATTTCTGGGGCATCAGGAGGAGTGCGTTATATACCTGAAATTTCACCAGAGGAAGCGAAGCAATTCCTAAGTAAACTTTCTGACCTGTTGAGTGATAAAGAACGCATACTAGCGGGCGGTTTTTTGTATATGACCGATTTATTGTTTGATCCCTCTGTTTTACGTCCGCTCGGGCTTATCTTCGCTTGCGCTTTCCGAGATAAATTGCCTGATGTTGTCGTTACCATAGAAACCAAAGGGATTCCACTCGCCCTTGTAACGGCAGAGGCCTTGGGTTTACCTATGGTGGTCATTCGCACTGGAAACAAGGTGACAGAGGGTTCTTCTGTCAGCATAAATTATGTTTCTGGATCAACGCGACGTATTCAAACGATGTCATTGTCGCGAAGAGCGTTAGAACCCAAGCGACGCGTGCTCGTTATTGACGATTTTATGAAGGCGGGTGGAACAGCCCTCGGAATCAGAAATCTGATGGCTGAATTTGAAGCAGATGTTGTAGGGATTGGCGTGTTGGTGGAAGCACGGACGACAGAGGAACCTAAGCTAGTGGAAGGATATTTATCCCTTTTGCAGCTTACAGAACTCGATTTTTATACGGGGAAGACTTCCGTGGTTCCTTTGGTTAGTTTTTAAGGAGATAATTTTGCAGGATAATTCAAATTAAGGAAAATTTTTTAAATTTTCCTTAATTTGTTGCAGGATTTTTTTACCATACAGAGAATATCATTATGGACAAGCCTTGAGGACGGACAGTAGAAGGGTGGTGATTCATAATGAATATTACTGATGTGCGGGTTCGTAGAATTAATACGGAAGGAAAGATGAAGGCAGTGGTCTCTGTGACCTTTGATGATGCTTTCGTCGTCCATGATGTTAAAGTCGTTGAAGGTATGAACGGTATTTTTGTAGCGATGCCTAGCCGTAAAACACCTGAAGGGGAATTTCGTGATATCGCCCACCCCATTTCTGCTGCAGCAAGAGAAGTAATCCAGACGGCTGTCTTAAAAGCATATCAAGAAGCCATCTGAACGCATTTATAGTCGTTCTTTAGAAATGTTAAGGAGACCTTTCAGTTAGGTCTCCTTTTTCCATAACAATTAAAATTCGTCAAAAAAAAGGATATTTATCCTAATTTGACGAATAAAATACCTTCGGATGTATTTTGGATGTAAAAAAAGTAGACGGTTAGACTATACCTGGAGGCGAATTAAACCATGCATAATTTGGTAGCGGTGATCATGGCTGCAGGAAAAGGGACAAGAATGAAATCAAAGCTGCCAAAAGTCATGCATTCATTAGCAGGTAAAACTCTCATTGAACATGTCTTAGACACGGTAACACAAGTCGGAATCGAACGCCCCTTGGTTATTGTAGGGCATGGACGAGAGGAGATTGAGGTCTGCATTTCTGAGCGTGCTAAGCTCGTCAATCAAACTGAACAATTAGGAACGGGACATGCAGTTATGCAAGCTCTACCTTATTTAGAGGGTGCCCGGACCGTTCTGGTCTTAAGTGGGGATCAGCCATTACTTAAAGCCGAAACCTTACAAGCCCTGATCAACTTGCATGAAGCGCAAGGGGTTAGCGCCACGGTATTAACAGCCATGATGGCTCAGCCGTTTGGCTATGGTCGAGTTCTTAAGAATGGGGAACTGGTGACTAAAATTGCTGAAGAAAAAGACGCTACAGCTGAGCAACGAGAAATTAAAGAAATTAACACTGGGACGTATTGTTTTAAGGCGTCTGCACTGAGCGAAGCTCTCGCGCAAATCACCACTCGAAATGCACAGGGAGAATATTATCTAACAGAAGTTTTCGATGTTCTTTTAAAGCTTGGAGAGAAGGTCCTGGCGTATTGTACCCCAGATTCCAATGAAGCACTGGGCATCAATAGTCGGGCTCAATTGGCGCAGGCAGAAGCAATCTTACGAGATCGTATTGTGAATCATTGGATGTCTGAAGGGGTTACGATTGTTGACCCTGCCTCTACCTTTATAGATATGGAGGTAGAACTGGCCCAGGACGTCACAATTTTACCCTTTACCCGCTTAACGGGTAAAACTAAGATCGCAGAGGATGCCGTGATTGGTCCCCAGACTAGTCTGGATAATTGCACGGTGGGGTTTGGTTCGGAAGTGACCTACACGGTGGCGAAGGATGCGGTGATTGGAGAGCGGTGTCACATTGGACCGTTCGCTTATTTACGGCCAGGCGCAAAACTAGACGCGGAAGTAAAAGTTGGGGATTTTGTAGAAATAAAGAATAGTTGGATTGAAAAGGGATCAAAAATACCTCATTTGAGTTATATTGGAGATACACATGTGGGAAAATCCGTCAATATTGGAGCAGGTACCATCACTTGTAACTATGACGGGGTGAACAAACATCCCACTAAAATAGGAGATCATGCCTTCATCGGCAGTAATTCAAATTTGGTTGCTCCAGTTGAAATAGGAGAGCATGCTGTGACTGGAGCAGGTTCAACCATTACGAAAAATGTTCCTGCAAATGCCTTGGCAGTTGAACGTAGTGCGCAGGTAATTAAGGAACATTGGCATGAGCGAAACGATTAAATAGGGGGCTATAAGACCCATGGCATCAAAAGAATTTAAGATTTTTTGCGGGAATGCCAATCGTCCGTTGGCACAGGAAATTGTGGACTATCTCGGGGTTCCGCTTGGTGAAGCTAAAATTCAACGTTTCGGAGACGGGGAAATATGTCTTGCCATTGATGAAAGCGTGCGAGGGTCTGATATTTATGTCGTTCAACCCACTTGCTATCCAACCAATGACAACATTATGGAACTACTTATTATGATCGACGCAATGCGTCGAGCTTCGGCGCGCCGTATTACCGCAGTTATGCCGTATTATGGCTATGCTCGTCAAGAGCGTAAATCAAGAGCACGTGATCCGATTACTGCTAAATTAATGGCTAATTTGATTACCACTGCTGGAGCAGATCGTATCGTAACCATGGACTTGCACGCTCCGGCTATTCAAGGGTTCTTTGATATTCCGCTCGACCATTTGCCTGGGGTGCCAATTTTGGCTGAGTATTTTCAGGAGAAAGGGCTTGAAAATATTTGCGTTGTATCTCCAGACTTAGGAGGCGTTACAAGAGCTCGTAATTTCGCTGAACGAATCGGCGCAACGCTGGCTATTATTGATAAGCGTCGGCCAGCACCCAATGTTTCTGAAATCATGAATGTCATTGGCGAATTTCAGGGTAAGACAGTAATTATGATTGATGACATTATCGATACTGCAGGAACCATTACGCAGGGTGCTCTTGCACTTAAAGAACGGGGCGCTAAGGAAGTTTATGCGTGCTGTACCCATCCGGTCTTATCTGGACCCGCTATTGAACGGTTAAAGAACTCCGTTATTCGTGAACTCGTTGTCACCAATACTATTCCCATAGAGAAAACCATTTCCATGATTAAGGTGTTGTCAGTTGCCCCCCTCTTAGGGGAAGCTATTGTCCGTATTCACGAAGATCTCTCTGTCAGTAAGCTCTTTAGCTAAAGAGAACCCCTGGGGTATTATCCCAGGGGTTCTTTGGTTATGGGTATTTCTAAATGATTATGGTCGTCCTTTTGGATTTCTTCTGTTTCAGGGAAGATGACCAGTTCCTTCGCTAGAGCGATGGGAGAAACAGGTTTTACCTTTTCTTTTTTAAAGTAACCGCTGATATTGTGAGTTGTTTCTGATGCTAGATTGGAGGTTAAGTGTATGAGGTTTTTAAAGGAGTCGCTGAGTCCTTTGTCGGCGACGGTGAGAGAATTCTCACTACCTTTTTGTGTAATAATTACATCGTGTCCAAGGGTCGTAATGTAGTCTGCAGAAATAAACGCCTTGCCGCTTAAGAAACCTTCAATCTTGCCACCTGATATCTCTATCTGGGCTATTTTCCCCGTTGCCTTATCCACATAATATTCGTCGGCGATTCCAAGCGTTTTCCCTGTTTCTGTGACCATCTTTGTTCCAATGATGGTCAATTTATCTTTGACCAGTTCTAATAATTCAGGAAGATTAGTGGTCTTTTCCACGTGAGACTCCGTGTCAATGGTGATCGCGTCTTCGCCCACACTAACGACCTTGGAATAAGGTATAATGCGTTGATCTTTAAAAAATCCCTTGGAGTCGACGACAATAGCAGCGAGAGCCTTAGTACCTGCATCGAGAATTAGGCTTTTTACATACCCTATCTGCTGACCTTCTTGGAGTGAGATGATGGGTAAGGATAAAAACTTTTTACTGGGCTTCACAGGTTCACCCCCCTTACTGGTGGAGATTAGTTTTCTTATACTTAAAGAATGTATTCAGTTAATAGGTCGAATATGCATAGGAGGAAATTGGAATGAAGTTGATTGTCGGTCTGGGAAATCCAGGACCTCAATATGCAGAGACGCGCCATAATATCGGCTTTTTGCTGGTAGACTTGCTGGCAGAGGTCTATAAGCTTCAATTTCGTGCTAAGTTCCAGGGCTTATGGGCGGAAGGGAAAGTGGAGGGAGAGCGCATCTTCCTCTTAAAGCCTCAAACATTTATGAATTTAAGCGGTCGGTCAGTGAGAGAATTCACCCATTACTATAAAATTCTTGGTAATGATCTACTCATTGTTCATGATGATATGGATTTGACGCTTGGGAAAATTCGCCTGCGAAATCAGGGCAGCGCAGGGGGACATAACGGGATTAAATCCATGCTAGAAGAATTGGGAACCGATAAATTCTGGCGCCTAAAATTGGGAGTTGGTCGTCCGCCTAAAGAGTACGACCCTGCAAGTTATGTGCTCTCCCACTTTGGAGAAGATGAGATTTCGCAGTTAGATGAAGTGTTAGGACGGGCGGAAAAGGCGACGAATTTATGGATTAAAGGGGAAAGCGATCGAGCCATGAATTTATATCATCGTTAACGTGGCGTATAACCTTCCTTACTAGGGGCAATTCTACTAGCAAGGGAGTGTTTTGGATATGAAGATATTGAAGATATGCCATGTTTGTGATCGAATTCTTGGTGAGATTGAGTCAGATGACTTGACCAACAATAACGCGGACCCTATAATGGATATTGTTGGAAATGTTGCCTATGCGCTTTGCCCTGGTTGCCTACAAGAAATGGAAGTAAAGCCTGGTATCGTTTATCAGTAATTTTAGGTGGTGACACATGATGTGTCTGGTGTCGAATGGTCGGCGCCACTGCGTCGGCCATATTTTTACAGCTTATAATGGGTAGAAAATGGGGGTCCTTGAACGGACGTTCATCTTTTTTGTACCCCGAAAGGATGCGCGGTTTGAATACAATTCATGACTATCTTCGACAGGGACTTGATATTAAAGAGATTGATCAAGCGTTAAGTCAGGGTGAATGGCCCCAAATGATTTGCGATTTATCAGGTAGCCAAAAATCGGCCTTTGTCGCCCAGCTTCTACAGAAATCTCAAACGGGATTGATTCTGACTTATTCAGAAGAGCAGGCGCAAAAATGGGTGAACGATTTACGGACGTGGTGCCCTAATGAAACCATTTTACATTTGCCAACCACAGAATGGCTCCCTTTTGAAGTGCTCGGTAAAAGCAGGGAAACGACCTCAGAGAGAATTCATGTGATGAATCGACTCGCGCAGGATAATAAGTGTACGGTTGTTGCTTCTGTCCTAGCAATGGAACGTCGCGTATTTCCTCTGGAACGTTGGTCGGATTATATGTTGACTTTTGAAGTGGGAAAAAGATATATCCTCTCTGAAGTTCTTACGTCCTTAGTTGCTGGTGGATATGAACGGATAGAGACTGTGGAAGGAAAAGGGCAGTTCGCTTTAAGAGGAGGAATCTTGGACATTGCACCTCTAGATGGAGAGGCAGTGCGCATAGAGTTTTTCGATGATGAAATCGACTCCGTTCGGACGTTTGACCTTGGAACACAAAAGTCTATTGTTGCTGTTCAAAAGGTAAGCATTCCTCCTGCCATAGAATATGTGATCACAAGGGAGGAGCTGGGGCAACTTCGATTTGCAATTCGAGCAGAAGCTCGTAAAGCAACGGGTCGTCTCACACGTGTGGGAAAGAAAGACGCAGCGGAACGGTTACAAAAAAAAGTAAACTTTTTGGATGAACGGTTAGAACAAGGAATATTAGATGAAAACATTTATTCCTTTTTAAGTTTAGTTGATATGCCACTCGTCCCCTTTTTCTCTTATCTAGCTCAGGATCATATTGTTATTTTGGATGAGCCTCTGCGTTTAAAAGAGCAGTTAGAGTTTCAAGCGAATGAACGTTTATTAGAGTTCACACGTCAACTGGAACAGGGTGAGGGGTTTGTTCATCCTGACACACAGTTTATTGATTACAATGACCTTCTCAGCCACGGAGAGCGGCATCCTTTAATCAGTCTTTCAATGCTTTTAAGGGAAACACCCGGTCTTTCCCCTAAGAGAATTTTCAACCTAGTCGCTCACCCCTTGACGGGCTTTATGGGGAAAACGAGTCAGTTGGTAGAGGAGATAGAGCACCGCAAGGATGCCGGGAATGTCGTCGCGCTCTTTGTCGGCGATGAGGACCATGTGGAGCGTTTGATTCAGGGCTTAAAAGATCGTGGAGTGACTGCAACACGTAAAGTACTTAAGGAGCCTGTTGAAGAAGGACATGTGTATGTCTACCCGTATTCCCTAGACCATGGCTTTGAGTTACCCCTCGGAAAACTAGTCATTCTAACGGAAACTGAAATTTATAAAAGGGAGAGCAAGGCAGTCACTAAGAGACCTAGTGCACTGCCTGCTAAAAAGAGCATATTTATTTCGGATCTTAAACCAGGGGACTATGTAGTGCATGGTCACCACGGGATTGGTCAATTTACCGGCATTGAGCGATTAGCGGTTGGAGGGGTAGAAAAGGACTACTTTGGGATCCGCTACGGTGGAGAAGATCGCCTCTATGTTCCTTTGGATCAATTGCACCTACTCCAAAAATATTTGGGAAGTGGTGCGGAAACCCTCCCCAAACTTTACAAACTCGGAGGGACTGAGTGGTACAAGGTCAAGAGTAAGACACGTTCTGCTGTTAAAGAGATGGCGATCGATTTGGTGAAACTATACGCTAAGCGGGAAGCCATCCAAGGGTTTGCCTTTTCCCAGGATAATGAGTGGCAAAATGAATTTGAAGAGAAGTTCCCGTATATAGAGACACCTGACCAACTCCAGAGTATTGCGGATGTAAAACTTGATATGATGAAGCCACGTCCTATGGATCGCTTACTGTGCGGGGACGTGGGATATGGAAAAACGGAGGTTGCCCTGCGGGCAGCGTTTAAAGCGGTGCTAGACAGTAAGCAAGTGGCCGTCCTAGTTCCTACAACTATTCTGGCCCAACAACATTTCAATACTCTTCGAGAACGATTTATGGGGTATCCCATTACCATAGAAATGCTGAGCCGTTTTCGGTCAAATAAGGAACAAAAAGAAATACTTCAAGGTCTTAAGGAAGGCCGAATTGATATCATTGTGGGAACGCACCGCATTCTCTCTGATGCTGTTCAATTTAAAGATTTAGGGTTATTGGTGATCGATGAAGAACAACGTTTCGGAGTCACCCACAAGGAGAAACTGAAAACTTTAAAGGGTAATGTTGATGTGTTGACCTTGTCCGCAACCCCAATCCCAAGGACCCTGCATATGTCTCTGGTTGGCGTTAGGGACATGAGCGTGATTGAGACGCCACCTGAAGGTCGGTATCCGGTTCAAACATACGTTGCAGAATTTAGGGCAGATGTCATACGTGACGCTATAAGGCGTGAGATTCAACGAGGTGGACAAGTATTCTATGTGCATAATCGAGTAGAGGATATGGACAAGGTAACTCATTTTTTGAGTCAATTGGTCCCTGAGGCACGGCTTGGTGTTGCTCATGGTCAAATGCGCGCAACAGAGCTGGAACGTGTCATGCTTGATTTTCTGGAGCAAGACATGAATGTCCTTGTTTCAACGACCATTATCGAAACGGGACTCGATATGCCCAATGTAAATACGCTAATTATTGATGAGGCGGATCATTTTGGGTTATCCCAACTTTATCAATTGCGTGGGCGCGTTGGGCGATCCAATCGCAAAGCCTTTGCTTACCTTATGTATAAACCACAAAAGGTGCTGACGGAAATTGCAGAAAAACGTCTAGCAGCAATTCGTGAGTTTACTGAATTCGGGGCGGGATTTAAAATTGCCATGCGAGATTTGGAAATTCGTGGCGCAGGAAACCTGATTGGTGCGCAACAGCATGGGCATTTGGCAGCGGTAGGTTTTGAAATGTACAGCCAGATGCTTAAGGAAGCAGTTCAGGAGTTGCGTGGAGAAAAGATTGAAGAAGTCATCGAACCTAGTATTGAGCTACAGGTGGATGCGTTTCTACCAGATCCCTATGTTGTGGATAGCCAAGCTAAGGCTTTGTTGTACCAACGGCTGGCGATGGTTCGGAATGAGGACCAACTTAGCGAGATGGTTGAGGAATTAGTGGATCGTTTCGGCACTCCGACACGTGAAGTTGAGCACTTAATTGGGATAATCCGGATTAAAATACTGGCAAGCCGTTTAAATGTTGAACAAATTCAACAAGATAAACAAACTATTATTATTCGTTTCGCCGTAGATACAGGCATGAATGGTGAGAATCTCATGGCTGTGGCCGCCGCTTCCACATATCCTTTGTCTTTCAAAACGGGTAGTGGTGGGAATCTAGAGTGTAAAATTCGTATTCGCACGCTGAGTCAAGAAGAAATGATTGAGGCAGTACGTCGAGTGCTCTCTTCTTTTTGCAATATTGCTTCAAGGTCAACTCCTTGATATACTGTTCACATGTCAAAATGAAAGGGTGTGTCTGAATGAGGAAGTCTCGGGTGGGGATCATAGTGGGAGCTCTAGCATTGATGCTTGTGGCCACTGGGTGCTCTTCGTTGGTTGGCGGTAAATGGGCAGTAAAAGTTAACGGAGACTCAGTTTTGATTAAAGATTATGATACCAGAGTTGCCGAAGCTCAAAAGACGTATGAAAAACAAGGGATGAAATTTGATACAGAGGAAGGTAAAGCAGCCATACCTCAGATTAAAAGCCAGCTTTTAGACCGGATGATCGAAGGTAGGCTCATAGCGCAAGAGGTTAAGAGCCAAAAGCTAGATCCCGAGAGTGCAAAAGTCAAAGAGCAGGAGGCTATCATCAAGAAAAATCTTGGGGATGATACTATATTCCAAGATACCCTTAAACAACAGGGCATGTCAGAAGCTGAATTAAAGAATTTCTTGACGGTCTATGAGAAAGTAACGGCTGATGTTAAAGCACCAACTGATCCTGAAGTTAAAGCTTATTTTGATAAAAATGTTGCTAATTATAGTCAATCTGAAAGTGTAAAAGCTCGTCACATTCTGGTTAAAACTGAAGATGAAGCTAAAGCAATTATTACGCAATTATCAGCGATTCAGGACAAAACAGCCATTCTTCCTCTGTTTGAACAGATCGCTAAAGAAAAGTCTACCGAACCTGGAGCAAAAGATTCCGGAGGAGATCTAGGGATCGTTACTAAGGGGCAAATGCTTCCTGAATTTGAAACAGCGGCATTTGCACTGAAAGATGGTACATTTTCAACAGTCCCTGTAAAAACGGAATATGGTTTTCATGTTATTTTTGTCGAAACTCACACGCCTGCTACAGTCGCAGACTTTGCAACGGTGAAAGACCAAGTCGTACAAGATGCGCTAATCGGGGCGAAAGATGAGAAATTTGGGACGTATTTTGACGATCTACGTAAGAAAGCCAAAATTGAATACGCCAAGGGTTATCAACCCGCAACCTAAGCTAATATGCAAACAAGAAGAAGGCAACTATTTTAGTTGCCTTCTTTTATTTTCCATTGAAAAAAAATGAATAATTGGTAATCATTAGATATATACTATCATTGAATTTATTTATAGTTCAAAATCAGATGCGAAGTGGTTTTTGGAACGACAAAACAGGAAGGTGTAGGTGGGTTTATGAAAGCAACAGGGATTGTAAGAAGAATTGATGATCTAGGTCGTGTCGTTATTCCAAAGGAAATTCGTCGGACTCTTCGTATCCGGGAAGGGGATCCGTTAGAAATTTTTGTAGATCGGGAAGGGGAAGTCATCCTAAAGAAATATTCCCCTATTCGTGAATTGGGAGAATTTGCCAAGGAATATGCTGATTCGCTTTTTGAGACAACTGGGCATATTACTTGTATTACAGATCGTGATACGATTATTGCCGTATCAGGAGCGTCCAAGAAGGAGTACATGAATAAAGCGGTAGGGTCTGTCATTGAGCAAGCTATGGAGGGTAGGAAAACCATTCATATCCCGGTTTCTGGGGAGCATGCCATGTGTAAAAGCTGTCCTGAAAATGAGGACGAGGCACAATGTAAGTATACGAGTGAAGTCATTGCTCCGATTATCTCTCAAGGGGATCCAATAGGTGCTGTGATGCTCATTTCCAAAGAAGCTAATATGAAGATGGGCGAGTTGGAAATCAAATTAGTTGAGACTGCCGCAGGATTTTTAGCCAAGCAGATGGAACAGTAAACTCGTTCAGCTGAAGTCACACATTCCAAAAGAAACTTCGAGGCGAAAGCAGAGCCCCACCGAGGCAAAGTAGGTTACTCCAGCTTATAGAAGTGAGAGTATTGGATGTATTAAATAATCGTGATAAATCAGATAGAGCGGTATAACCGCTTTATTTTTTTTACCATTTAGATAGTTTATGGTAAAATACCATTAGGCGGTGATGAAATGTCCTCGTGTCTTCATGTTATGGGCTTAGGTCCTTCTGGAATGGAACAGTTAACCCTTGGAAACTACCGCCGCATATGCGGTGCCAATAAGATTTTCGCACGAACGGTTGAACATCCCTGTGTTCAGGAATTGATGGCTGAAGGTATATGTGTAGAATCGTTTGATGAGATCTATACTTTACAACCTTCCTTCGAAGCGGTGTATAAGAGCATTGTGGAGCAACTGCGTAAAGAGCTGGAAAGCAGCTCTGAGGTTATTTACGTGGTTCCTGGACATCCTATGGTTGCGGAGAAGACCGTACAACTTATTGGGGAAAAGCTTGCTCAGGAATATGAGGTAATCATTCATCCTGCCATGAGCTTTGTCGATGAAATTTTTAGAGTCTTAAAGTTCGACCCGATTGAAGGGGTGGTCATACGAAATTATGATGCTCTAAGAGATGGTGGATTGACGGGGAAGGAATGGCTAATCATTCCCCAAGTGTATAATAAATTAATTGCCTCAGAAGTCAAATTAGACCTCATGAGTTCTTACCCTGATGAGGCATGGGTGTATATTACAAAATCCCTGGGCACCTCTGAGGAACAGGTGGACAAGCTTCCTCTCTTCGAGATGGATCATGGGGCGTTCGACCATCTGACGACGATCGTTTTGCCTCCTAGCTCAGAGGTTACCTCCTTTTCTAAGTTGACAAAAGTTATGGCCACCTTACGTTCTGAGCATGGGTGTGCATGGGACCTTGAACAAACACATGATACCTTAAAACCTTGCCTGATTGAAGAAAGTTATGAAGTACTTGATGCAATAGAGAAAAAAGACATGTATAATTTGTGCGAAGAGTTGGGAGACTTATTACTACAGGTTGTTTTTCATGCTCAACTTGCTTCCGAAGAGAGTGAATTCGATATTCAAGACGTACTTCAAGGGGTTATTCAAAAGCTCATTCGCAGGCATCCTCATGTTTTTGGAAATGAGACGGTAGAAACAGCCGCTGATGTCATCCTGACTTGGGATAGAATTAAGCAGGAAGAAAAGAAAGGAGAAGATGTTGAGGTAGCCTTCTTCAACGACCCTTTAGGGTTACCAGCACTCATGTGGGCTTCTTCTACCCAAAGTAGAGTGGCCAAGGTCGGCTTTGACTGGTCAGAGATTGAAGGACCTTGGGGGAAAATTGAGGAAGAACTACAAGAACTTAAAAGTGCTTTGTCAGAGGGCATTGGAGTACGTGAAGAATTAGGGGATTTAATGTTTTCAGTTGTCAACTTAGCACGGTTTTTAAAGTTTGATGCGGAAGAGGTTCTAAGGGATACTATACATAAATTTCAAAGACGTTTTTTGAAAATGGTTGAGTTCACGAGAAAAGACGGACTGAACTTTGAACAATTACCGCTAGAAGACATGGAAATCTTCTGGGAAAAAGCCAAATTACAAGAAAAAAGTGGTGAATTAACGTAATATAAATATAAAAAGCAGGAGATTGATTTTTTATCGCGAAATATAAAATATCGTGATAGATCAGTTATTTTAGGAGGAATATTTTTTGAATAAGGCTGAATTAGTTAGCGCTGTTGCTGAGAAGGCAGACATGTCCAAGAAGGATGCAGAAAAGGCGGTCAAAGCTGTTTTTGACGTCATCGAGCAGACCTTGGCACAAAGTGAAAAAGTCCAACTGGTTGGGTTTGGAACATTCGAAGTAAAAGATCGTGCTGAACGAACGGGAAGAAATCCTCAAACGAAGGAAACTATCTTGATTCCAGCGGCTAAAGTTCCTGGGTTCAAGGCAGGTAAAGCTCTTAAGGACGCAGTTCAAAAATAAGTTTAAGGACATATTACAAAATCAGGTTCCAGGGTATTTCTGGAACCTGATTTTGTATATCTAAAAAGATTACTTTCAGTTGGGAGGTTATGGTTAACATGCGCATTGACAAATACTTAAAAGTTTCTCGCCTGATAAAGCGACGTACCGTTGCCAAAGATGTCTGTGTTGGGGAAAAGATCGGAATCAACGGGCGCGTTGTTAAACCCTCAGCAGAAGTCAAGATTGGAGATCGTATCACAATAGAGATGGGGACACACCTTCTTGAAGTTCAGGTCTTGGCGACACCTAAAAGTGTCAAGGCCAATGAAGCACAAAATCTTTATGAATTGATTCGAGATGAACGAAAGACAGAGTCTTAAGGTGAAAGACTCTGTCTTTTTTTGATATATTCTACTGAAGAATCATGAAGTAACTGATACGTGATGCAGATCGATGCATCAAATTGAATTAAGCTGCGGTGTTGTGTATAGGATGAAGCTCAGGCTTCATCCTATTTTATGTCACTCGTCTGCTCCTTCTTGAGAACGGTCTAAGACACACAAACAACACCATATGACCTCAGAGGGCGCTTGAACGGCCTAACCTTACTCATCTCTCACAATATATCCCACAAGAGGAGTCCTTAGCTAGAAAGCACGCTCAGCGCCTGTGCGTCAATAAACGCAGACGTTCCAAACCTGGGCAACAAAGAAACGCAGTTGACTTGTACACGGATGGACTAATGTCGTAGGCCATGGACGGCAAGGAGGCACGCGTACATTCAGAAAACCTCAGGTTCTGCGTTTTAGCCTTAGCACATGGTAATAGCAGTGAAACCGATGCGAACGGACAAAATCCATCCTCACTTCTAAAGGACGTGCAAGCTGAATACAGTCTAAAAAGAAAAGGAGTTAGGGGGGGATGGGGCATGGTGGACAAAATTGGCAAAGGACATCGCCTTGTCATGGAAAATCGAGAACAAATTGCGCTGACAGGGGTACAGAAGGTACGCTCCTTCGACCCCAAGGAAATTGTTCTTGAAACTGAACTTGGGATACTGAGTATCAAGGGGGAACAGTTAGGCATAAAATTGCTAAATCTTGAGCAGGGATTGGTTGATCTTCAAGGGCATGTCGGAGCTTTGGTCTATCATCGAAATACGAATGGTGGCTCTCGTCAAGGATTTATAAACCGAATCTTTCGGTAAAAACCTCCCTCGTAGAAGAAAGGAGGAAGACCAATCTCAGAATTCGTAACGTTTTTTTGGGTTATCGTTGCTGGCGCGGCGGTCGGATTAGTTTTTGACTTTTACCGGTCTTTCCGACGTTGGCAAGGCTGGGGAAAGGTATTAACTTTTATAGGCGATGTAATTTTTTCATTAGTCGCCATGTATATTCTTTTTCGTTTTTTTGAAAGGGCCAATGCACTAGACTTCCGTTTTTATATTATTTGGGGTAGTTTGTTGGGACTGATGCTTTATTTAAGACTATTGAGTCGTTTTTCCGTGCGCTGCTATTTTGGGTTCTTTAGGGTAATGAATTACGTTTTCGGACTTATACGCAGAGGGGTAAAGATTCCAATTAGGGGAGTCGTTCTGATCATGCGATTGCCCTATGCGATATTAAGATGGTTTAGTATGCTTGTCTATCGGATTGGAGAGTTTTTTCTCCTTCAGCCCATGATGCATATCCCTAAGATCTTTAAGAGGTGGTGGAACAGGCTCATGCCACAGAAAATAAATAGGTAAATTTTCTCAGAGGGATTGCTTACCTAACGGGGAGTGGCTATAATAGAGTTATATTAACCTTTGTCCATTGATTGTAAATGATTTGTAATTGATTTGTCCACATCTTATCCACACTTGTGGATAACTTTTTAGTAAGGGTGTGCCGCAGTGCAAATAGAAATTCGAGGTCTAGAAAAACTTAGTTTTCGTGAACGTCAAGCGGTGATCCTTAAAGAAAGTGGAAAGTCTTTAGAAACCATCGCCAAGCAGCTTCATCTCAGTCAAAGTTCTGTGGCAACTTTATTAACCCGCGCAAGAAGCAAAGGGTATGAAATTGTTTGTATTATACCGGGCGGGGAGCTTGGCTTAGGGGGAGGAGAACTGGATGAAGAGGACCTGTCAGAAGATTAAAACTCAGAAGCGGCCAAGGGTTCGACTTCGTTTAGGAACCATTTTCGTTCTATGCTTTATGGCTGCTGTAGTCGGGAGCTCCACGTGGCAGATATGGAAACTTCATTCTCAGGTAGAAGAACAATTAACTCATTTGAATGGAGAGAAAGTAACATTACTACAACAGGAAAAAGTTTTGAACCAGGAAATTAAACAATTAAACACTGATAGCTACATAGAAAAATTAGCTAGAGAACAGTTGGGACTGGTAAAAAAAGGGGAAATTCTTATTTCTCCCAAGAATTAATTCCTCTTATGAGTCTTCTAAACCTTGACAGGCGTGGGTGCTACATATAACATAAAGTAGATATAGATGTAGATATATCATCACAAGGAGGAGTTTACTTCGTATGGCCATTGACGTTGGCAGTATTGTTGAAGGAGTCGTTACAGGGATCACGAACTTCGGAGCATTTATTGAGTTGCCGGATAGAGTAACCGGTCTCGTGCATATTTCGGAAGTCGCTGATGCCTATGTCAAGGACGTCCGAGATTATTTAAAGGAACAGGATCATGTTAAGGTAAAAGTCATTCATGTGGATGAAAAAGGAAAAATTGGACTCTCTATCAAACAAGCAAATCCCACTGTTCGCAATGTGGGTCGTGAACGCCGTCTTCCTCCAACCGTGTGCTTTGAGGATAAGTTGGCTAAGTTTATAAAAGACAGTGATGAGCGACAGACAGAATTTCGCCGCGCCACAGACTCTAAACGTGGAGGCAGGGGTTCAAGTAGATACTAGTTTTTAACCGCCTTAGGCGGTTTTTTATTTCTCTTTTATTTCGCTTGAGAAATAATCTCCATCAGTAAATTTCCTTCATGAAAATGTCGGTACTTTTAAGAGAACGATAGGGTTAATAATATAGTATTAAGAGATTTACTATGAAGTACGTCGAAAGTTGTTGCGCTTGAGTGACTTTACTAGACAAGCTTTGCTATTCATGTAGGTTATAATGTTACCATAAAATGGGTAAGAGGTGACATTATGGCGGAATGGAAAACGTTAAAATTAAATCAAGGTTTGCGGAGCAAAATCTCATTTGAGAACACATTTTTTCCACTTTTATTGGGAGGTCTTCTGGCTCGGGGTAGCATTTTGGGTCTGCATCCTTTCGGAGTTGCGTTCGGGGCAGCGTTGCTTATGAGAGGAGAAAGTGGAATCCTCTTCGGCATGATCGGTATTCTCATCGGTGTGATTTCTCTGGGGGACCTATCCTTTGCCTTACAAGCTCTGGTTATGTTAGCAGCCTTGACGTTGCTGATGCCCTTTTTACGCAGAAGAAAGCACGATGGGATATATTTGGTGACCTTGACAGGCTTACTGGTAGCCCTCATATCTTCTCTAGCTATCAGCTTAGCAAAGCCCGATCTTTATTCATTCTTCTCCGTGGGGCTTCACAGTGTATTTGCTGGAGGATTTGCGCTCATTTTCTGGTATGCTATGTGTCATCAAGAGGCAATTTGGAGAGGCGAATTCCAGCGTGATCAAGGAATTGCCTGGCTTCTTATTCTGATCGGCGTAATTAGTGGTCTTCAAGGTGTACAGGTTATGGGGGTAAATTTCTCGGTAGTTTTGTTAAGCTTTTTCATTTTATTTGTTTCTGACAGGTACGGAGCGGGGACCTCGGCGGGCGTTGGAGCAATGTTGGGTTTTATGTCCCAATTAACCATGATAAACACTCAGAACTTAATGGATGCTGGAATTTATGGCTTAGCGGGTTTTTGTACAGGTGCATTTCGCAGGTTTGGCAAATTAGGAATAGGGACAGCCTTCATGGCTGTTATGCTGATGCTAACAGTCTTTCTCAGGCAAGATGTCATCTATACTCAACTTATTTCCTCTACAGTTGGTTTATTTCTCTTTCTTCTATGGCCGGGAGCAACTACCAAGAAAGATTTTTTAAAAACTAAGGCCATTCCTGAGATAGAGACTACTGTTTCCAAGGTAAAGGCTTTGGCAGAAATATTTGATCAAATTGCACGGAGCTATCAAGCGGCTGATGCTCAATCGTTTGAGATGCGCCCAGAAGTTCCTGAACTCATGAATGTTTTAGTTGAGCGTGTGTGTCATACTTGTCCAACCAAGGACGCATGTTGGAATAGAGAATTTTATAAAACATATCATATTTTCTTTGAGCTCTTCAGTTTGGTTGAGAATCAATCAGATGTTAAATTAGAGGCTCTTCCGATCGAGTGGAAACGTCACTGCGGACGATTAAAGGAAATGTTGTTGGGCGTGCAATTCATTATTGAACAAGAGAAGAGCCAGGAGACCTGGCGGCGTCGTCTGTTGATAAATCAAGAGGCTCTATCTCGCCAGTTTCTCAACGTGTCTCAGGTGATCGGGAATCTTGCCAAAGAGCTTCATACACAGCATAACTGGGAAGTCGTAAAACCATCGAATTTGGCTCGCCGCCGCCGCCACTTTCTTGATGTGGGTGTCACCACATTTACGAAAACTGGCAACGGAATGAGCGGCGATAACTATGCTTCTTTAGCGTTCTCAACAACCCAACATGCCTTTATTTTAAGTGATGGAATGGGTGTGGGGGAAAATGCTTCTAAGATGAGTGCTACTGCGTTGACGCTGCTTGAGCAACTGCTTACGACGGGGTTTGAACCAGAAAGTGCGATTCAAGCACTAAATTCCATCCTGGTACTTCGTTCGCCAGAAGAAAGTTTCGTAACCATTGATATGGCAATTCTAGATTTAGAATCTGCTCATGTAAAGTTAGTAAAAGTGGGCGCTTCTGCCTCCTATTTAATCGGCAACGATGGCGTGAAATCGTTTGCATCATCCAGCCTTCCTGCGGGAATCTTAAACCAAATTGATATACCGGTCATTGAGGTAGAGATGCAGAGTGGTGATACTTTGATTTTATTAACGGATGGGGTACAAGACGTCTTAAAAGAAGGCAAGGATTGGATCCTGGATTTTCTGGAGAAAACTACGATCGACAAATCTCAAGACATCGCGGACCTTATTGGACAGGAAGCCCGTCGTTTGAGCGGGGGAACTTTAGAAGATGATGGAATTATCTTGGCTATAAGAAAGAACTATTGGAATGAGTGATACTCTTTATGGTGGATGTAACCGATCTTATTCTCTTGGCAGGGCAGTTAATTTTAGAGAATGGCGGAGAAACTTTTCGTGTTGAGGAGACGATGGTGCGCATGGCTCTGGCGGGAGGTGCGAATTCGGTCGACGTCTTTGCCATTCCTCAAGGTATATTTTGCACTATTAACGGAGGGCTTCAGACTCATACACGCGTGGTTCGAATTTATAGCCGTGGCTTTAACCTTGCTAAAGTACTCGAGGTGAATAGGATTTCACGGCAACTATCAGCTGGAATCTTAACGGTAGAAACTGCCTATAATGAGCTTTTAAAGGTGGATGGACTGCCGAGGAGATACCCAGCTGGGGTTCGTCTTTTATCAGGGGCTATGGTTAGTGCTGGCTTCAGCTATTTATTAGGAGCACAGGTGTGCGCATTTATTGCGGCGGGTATAACTGGCTTACTAGTTATGTTAGTGATGGAATTCCTCGAAAGAAAAGAAATTCTGTACTTCGTCTCGCTAGCAATCGCAGGTGTTATAACAACTATTGCAAATCTTGCTGTGAAAAGGTATTGGCCCTTTGTTCAATTCGATTTAGCCATTATTGGATCAATGATGGTATTAATACCAGGCTTAGCGATCACATCGTCAGTCAGGGACGCCTTGTTTGAAGATCTAGTGTCCGCATCGATTCGCGGTGTGGAAGCTTTTGGAGTTGCACTTTCCATTGCGTCTGGAGTGGGTTCAGTCTTGACACTTTATCTCTGGATTGGAGGTACTTTACCTTGAAAACGTGGAATCAGAGCAAAAAGATAGTTCTTTATGGTACAAAAAGGATAAATGATAAAGGTGTCGAAGTTAAAATATAATGTCTCTAATTGGGAAATCTGACCCTGCATGAAAGACTGGGGTTGGGATTTTGTTTCTGTGTTTTGGGGAAAAAAGAAATTTGATTAAGGGAGTGGATTTAATGGCTTGGGATGCTACTGTATTAAAGGATTGGCAGATTGCCGAAGAAGCTGAAAAAAACATGCCTACTGTTGATGATCTAATTAAAACACTATCACTTGAAAAAGATGAACTGATTCCGTACGGAAAAACACCCAAAGTGGACTTTCTGAAAATGATGAATCGCCTCAGAGACAAACCAGATGGTAAATATATTGAAGTGACTGCTATTACACCCACACCACTAGGCGAAGGTAAAACAACCACGACCTTAGGTCTGATCGAAGGACTCGCCAAGCGAGGCATGAATTCCGGTGGGGCAATACGACAGCCGTCTGGCGGGCCTACGATGAATATTAAAGGCACGGCTGCTGGTGGTGGTAATGCTTTACTAATACCGATGACGGAGTTTTCCTTAGGACTTACAGGAGATATCAATGACATTATGAACGCTCACAACCTCGCTATGGTTGCCCTTAATGCTAGGATGCAGCATGAGGCTAACTATACTGATGAGGTTCTAGCTACACGGGGCTTGAAACGTTTGGACATAGACCCCAAGAATGTAGAAATGGGCTGGATCATAGATTTCGCGGTTCAAGGTTTGAGAAATATTATCATGGGTATTGGCGGTAAAAAAGATGGTTTCCAAATGCAATCAAAGTTTGGTATTGCAGTTGGTTCAGAGTTAATGGCTATTTTGGCTATCGCCAAAGATCTTCCCGACTTAAGAGAGCGGATTGGTAATATCATTGTTGCCTACAGTAAAACAGGTAAGCCCGTTACTACTAAAGACTTAGAAGTAGACGGCGCGATGACTGCTTGGATGCGTAACACCATTAATCCCACGATTTGTTATACAGCTGAAGGTCAACCAGTCATGGTTCATGCTGGCCCATTTGCTAATATAGCGATTGGTCAATCATCAGTTATTGCTGACCGCCTTGGCCTGAAGATGTTCGATTATCATGTTACAGAAAGTGGATTTGCTGCAGACATCGGATTCGAAAAGTTCTGGAACGTTAAAGCTCGTTTGGGCAATCTTAAACCAGATGTTTCTGTTCTAGTGGCAACGATCCGTGCTTTGAAAATGCATGGTGGCGGACCAGCTGTAATACCTGGGCGCGACCTACCCGAGGAGTACATTAAAGAAAATCTCGGACTCGTGGAAAAAGGGTGCGAAAACCTACTTCACCATCTTAAAACGGTTAAGAAATCTGGGATTATCCCGGTTGTATGTATTAATGGATTCTACACTGATACCCAAGCAGAGATTGACTTGGTTAAGAAAATTGTTAGCGCAGCAGGAGCTCGTTGCGCTCATTCTACTCACTGGCTTAATGGCGGAGATGGTGCGCTGGAATTAGCGGATACCGTTATGGATGCTTGCAAAGAAACTGTCGATTTCAAATATCTCTATCCGTTGGATATGCCTCTGCGCCAACGTGTTGAACTCATCGCCAAAGAGGTTTACGGTGCAGACGGCGTAGATTGGTCTCCTGAAGCCGAAGCTAAGGCTAAGAAATTTGAAAGTGATTCGCATTATGACGATTTCTCCACAATGATGGTGAAAACTCATTTAAGCTTATCTCATGATCCTGCGTTAAAAGGAGTGCCGAAGGGCTGGAGATTACCAATTCGTGACATCTTAGTTTATGGTGGAGCGAAGTTCCTTTGCCCAATGGCTGGTACAATCACGTTGATGCCTGGTACAGGTTCCGACCCTGGTTTTAGAAGAATAGACGTTGATACCATAACTGGTAAAGTTAGCGGCTTGTTCTAAACCTGAAAATTTGGCAGGGACAATTTTCGAATTGTCCCTGCTACTACTGTGTTAGTAGAGAAATATTCGCAAGCCCTGAGAAATCAGGGCCTTTTTTCATTAGAACGTCATTTCGGTTAAGTATGCCGTTGTGTTTAAATGGAGAGAATGTTAAGGTTGTAAAGATTAGTAAGTAAAAATGCAATGGAGATAGAAAAAATGTTTATCGAACTGACTGTGGCCTTCATCTCTTCGCTTGCTTTTGCAATAGTTTTTAATGTTCCTGTACGTTATTTATTACCAGGAGCGTTGGCGGGCGCAATTGGTTGGTTGATTTTCAGGTCTCTCGGAGGCACGAATACGGCCATTTTTTTTGCTTCAGTGGGAATTGGCCTTATAGCTGAAGCCGGCGCTCGTATGTTTCGAGTTCCTGTTTTAATTATCGCAGTGCCGGGGATGATTCCATTGGTACCTGGAGCACAAGCTTATTCTACGATGTTAGCTTTGGTTAAAGGTGATTTCATTGGCGCTTTGACCAATGGGACGGAGACAATGTTCGCCGCGGGCGCAATTGCGGTAGGGATTGCTCTAGCGACAGTTCCTATGCGTTTGGCTCGGAAAGGGGGCGAAAGACATATACGAAAAACTCCGCGTACACGTATTACCTTACTTAATTCCCCCAAACGCTAAAATTATGATCGCAGTTTCTGGAGGACCTGACTCAATGGCTTTGAGTCATCTACTTTGGCGATATGTACGAGAAGAACCTCTCAAAGGGCTTTCGTTGGTTTTAACGCATGTTCATCATGGGGTCAGGAAAGAATCAGATGATGAAGTAAACCTGGTTCAGACTATGGCAGCTAAGTGGGGGATTGATTGCATTGTTCATCGCTTCGACGCCAAGGGCTATGCCAAATCCATGGGTCAATCGTTTCAAGAGGCGGCGAGAGAATGGCGTTACGCCCGTTGGAAAGAGGATATGAACAAGGAGGGATGCACTCTTCTTGCAACAGCCCACCACCTCGGAGATCAAGCCGAAACGATTCTGTATAGGTTGCTTAGGGGGAGTGGGACTGCAGGATTAGCTGGAATATATCCCATTAAAGACTCAATCATACGCCCCCTCCTCATGTTTCCCAAAGTGGATATATTGAACTATTGCGCTCAAGAGGGTGTCCCCTACGCTCTTGATCTGTCCAATGAAGAACCAATTTATATTCGGAACCGCATCCGACTGGAACTATTACCGGAATTGGAGAAAGAATACAATCCCCGAATTCAGGAGGCCTTGGGTCGAGCCGGGGAGCTTCTGCGCTGGGACGAGGAATATTTGACGCAGCGGGTGCACGAGGCCTGGAAACAATACTACATCATAAACTCAGTAGGTACCATCGGCCTAAGTTACGATGTCTTCACTGAATCGGCAGCGATTCTTTCCCGTCTGTTGCGTAAAGCAGCGAGGCTGGTTACGGGAGAACCCAGAGGGTTAGGATTTAACTATGTCACTAAAATCATGGAGTCTGAGGGAAAGCCTGGGTGGACGCAGGATTTGCCAGGCTTAACGGTTAACATTACTGAAGGGGGTATTTGGTTCAATGGTTTTGCTGCTGAGGGCCCTGCTGACGGAGAAACTATAGCCCCCCCCGAAACGCTGCAGCGAGCCTTTTCAGAAATCGCTTTGAACGTAGGGCGGTGGTACGAAATTCCAGGTTTTAAATTGGATATTGGCTTGTTCGAGACACCGGAGTGTTGCTCATCGAACAGAAGTAGTAATGGAGTGGATAGCAAGGTAGCAATTTTTAGCATTAACCTCTTGGAACAAGTTTCCGATCAGTTGGTGTGTCGTACTCGGCAGCAAGGAGACAAAATGTGGTATACGGGTGTTGGGCACAAGTCTCTCAAAAAAATTTTTCAGGAAGAAAAGATTTCTACTGATACAAGAAATGAACTGCCATTGATTGCTTATGGGGCAGAGGTTCTCTGGATTCCTGGTGTTAGGCAAAGCGGTCTGTGTCTGCCAGAACAGAATGACAAAACGGTTTATTGCATTGTTAAACCGCACGCGTAAGGTTCTAATTTGAATTCATTGTAAAACGCAATACTGCGTGGTATAATATTGTGGAATTACTTCATAATGGGGCGGTATGCCCACTAGAGAGGAGGACCATACTTGAAATACTTCAAAAGTGCTACCCTTTATATTCTTATAATTCTCATGGCCATTGTATTATTAAAATGGACGACTCCTCCCGTTGCTAAAGATGCAGGAATGGATTACAACGCTTTTAAGAAGGCTGTCGTTGCGGATCAAGTAAAGGATGTCGCAGCTGTAGTTGAAGACAATACCATTAAGTATACTGTCACGATGAAAGACGATAAAACGCATGAGGTTATTGGGCTTGGAACTGATCCACAACTTACGGCGGATTTATATTCCCACGGCCTTCCTTACACGGTTGAACCGCCACCGAAACCTCAATGGTGGATGGGCTTACTGACGACAATGCTACCTATTCTCGTCATCGTTCTTTTGTTCTTCTTTTTCATGCAACAAAGCCAGGGCGGCGGCAATCGGGTAATGCAATTTGGGAAAAGCAAGGCAAAACTTATCGGAGAAGATAAGAAAAAGGTAACTTTTGCGGATGTTGCTGGTGCGGACGAGGTAAAAGAGGAGCTACAGGAAGTTGTTGAATTTTTAAAGTTTCCAAAGAAATTCCATGAATTAGGGGCGAAGATTCCTACAGGGGTTCTACTTTTTGGGCCTCCAGGAACAGGTAAAACCTTACTTGCCCGGGCTGTCTCTGGAGAAGCAGGTGTGCCATTTTTCAGCATCAGTGGGTCTGATTTTGTGGAAATGTTTGTTGGAGTTGGAGCTTCACGGGTTCGAGATTTGTTCGAACAGGCCAAGAAAAGTGCTCCTTGCATCGTATTTATCGATGAGATCGATGCGGTTGGAAGACAACGGGGTGCAGGCTTAGGCGGTGGACATGATGAACGCGAGCAAACGCTGAACCAACTTCTAGTGGAGATGGATGGATTTAACGGAAATGATGGAGTTATCATTATTGCTGCCACGAATAGGGCCGATGTCCTTGACCCAGCTCTCTTGCGCCCAGGTCGTTTTGACAGGCAAGTAGTGGTTGATGTCCCGGATGTTAAAGGACGCGAAGAAATTCTTAAAGTCCATGTAAAAGGTATGCCATTAGCAAAAGATGTTGATCTTGAGGTTCTTGCTCGACGCACGTCCGGTTTCACGGGTGCAGACCTGGCCAACTTAATCAACGAAGCGGCACTACTTTCTGCTCGTCGGAGTGAAAAGGAGATTAAGCAGCAAGCCATGGAAGATTCCATAGAACGTGTTATCGCGGGACCTGAGAAGAAGAGCCGGGTCATCAGTCCTTTTGAAAGGAAACTGGTTTCTTATCACGAAGCGGGTCATGCTTTACTTGGAGACCTCCTGCCTCATACGGATCCCTTACACAAAGTTTCGATTATTCCTCGCGGAAGAGCTGGGGGATACACGTTGCTTCTTCCGAAAGAAGATCGTAATTATATGACAAAATCCCAACTCCTCGATCAGGTAACTATGTTACTGGGAGGTCGTGTGTCTGAGGCTTTAGTGCTTCAAGAAATCAGTACCGGTGCTTCAAATGACTTAGAACGTGCCACGGGGATCGTTCGTAAAATGATTACGGAGCTGGGCATGTCCGAGGTACTTGGTCCGCTTACTTTTGGTCATAAGGAAGAGCAAGTATTCCTCGGTCGAGATATTTCACGTGATCGTAGTTATAGTGATACTGTCGCCTATGAAATTGACCAAGAGGCGCGCAGGATTATTGGCGACTGCTATCTGCAGGCTCAAAACCTCATTAAAGCAAATATGGATAAACTACACGCTATTGCCGAAGGATTGATGGAGAAAGAAACGCTCGATGTCACTAGCTTTGCCGCTATTATGGCTAAATTCGATCTACCAGCAAATGCAGGAGATGAAGGATCCATAAACTTAGAAAAGCGTGTGGAGAGTTCTCCAGAACCTGTAAATAACGAAATTCAGGAGAGTTGAACATGGAAAAAACGTTTATTATGCTGAAGCCTGATGCAGTTCAGCGTGGTTTAGTTGGAGAGATTATTGCGCGTTTTGAGAGAAAGGGTCTCAAACTCGCAGGTATGAAGTTTATTCAAGTCGATCGTACTTTGGCTGAAGCGCACTACGCCGAACATAGGGGTAAAGTGTTCTTTGAGCCTACGGTCACCTATCTAATATCTTCTCCGGTCGTCCCTATGGTATGGCAAGGGAACAACGCAGTAGCCTTGGCACGTCAGCTCATGGGGTCCACAAAACCAGTTGAGGCAAATCCTGGAACCATCCGTGGGATGTTCGGGGTGGATGTAAGCCGTAACATTATCCATGGCTCGGATTCGGTTACAAGTGCTGAACGTGAAATTGCCTTATATTTCAAACCTGAAGAACTTATAGACTATCGCAAAGTGGGCGAGGAATGGTTGAGTGAATAACACTCGATAAATAAATAAGGGACGCCCGTATGAACTATACCCCCTTAAGTAGACACGAAAATGAAATGTAGTGTAGACTAAATTTAGGGGGTATAGTTATGAGGAAAAAATGCAATACCTACTCGACTGAATTTAAGATTAACGCTGTTGAGAGATA
>Ga0209386_1000020_pt1 | contig 99038 bp, 89 predicted proteins | sample NGEPertwo_FD_184510 | JGI IMG/M metagenome (GOLD analysis project Ga0209386, IMG submission 184510) | Arctic peat soil microbial communities from the Barrow Environmental Observatory site, Barrow, Alaska, USA - NGEE Permafrost154B-two... | ecosystem: Environmental > Terrestrial > Soil > Wetlands...
ACCCCGCTCTCTTGCATTAGCAGTTATTCCTCTAGTTTGGTCTGCGAGCGTACCGGTTTAGCGGCTGTATCGCAACTCTCGTGCATTGGGAGGTTTGCCTTAGTTTGATCTGCGAACGTATCGGTTGAGCGGCTGTATCGCAACTATTGGCATAAGACGAAAAATAGATTAATATAGAACCATGGAAATGAAATTGCTTAGGTGGAAAAAATAATGACAAAAAGAAACAATACAAAGACAGCTAATATAACTCTAGGGGGAATTACCCTTGGATTTCTACTCAGTTATCCCTTTCATGCAAGTTTTGTGGGTGGGCTCATTGCCAGTGGATGTAGTGCGGGCATGATCGGAGGGCTTGCAGATTGGTTTGCAGTCACCGCTCTGTTTCGACGTCCCTTGGGAATTCGACCGGGCAAAATAATTCGTACTGATATCATTCCCCAGAATCGAGAACGGATTTTTGCAGCTTTAACGGATATGGTACAGAATGAATTACTTTCTCAAACCGTACTCCAGCGCAAATTATCCGCTTGGGACTTTTCAGGCGTACTCCTTCGGATCATGGGCAAGCAAGAGGTTAAGCTTTCCTTAAACCCTTTACTCACGAATCTTGCCGAAGATATCGCTAAACACATGGAACAAGGAGCGTTTACTCAAATTATTTGTGACTCACTTGAAGACAACTTGGGTAATCTCAATCTCTCGCAAACTCTGGCAGAAGTCATTGAATTTTCCATAGACCACGGAGATGTCGATCAAGTTCTGACGGTTATTTGCAGGGCAATCAAGGACTATGTGGAGCAACCTGAGGTCAAGGTTGCCCTAATGAATACAATGGAAGCCGCGCTGAACAGGTATGGAGAAAACAATCCCACGCGCAAAATGGTCGTCAAGTTCCTTCCCGAACCTTCCGTTCTAGCACATGGTCTCCAAGAAAAGGCAAAAATAGCGCTCCTAGACGGTACAATTGAGCGGTGGTTTAAGGACTATCTACTTAACTTTGCGTTGGAACTTAAAACAAAATCTTCGCTCCAAGAAAATCTCAATCAGATCTTTATGAACCTTCTAAAGAAAGCACTAGAAAACCCAGAGATTAAGAAAGAAATACCCACTTTCATAGAAAGTTCTATAGGAAATTTAGGGAATAATTGGGATAAATACTTGGAATTATTAGAACATAATTCTTCCTTTCGGTTGAAAGTGGATGAAAGGGTCAAGCTTTTCCTCGGAAAACAGATTGGCCTTCACCACGCTGTCATTGGACGTTTGGTTCATGATGGATTGGACCCTCTCACAGATGATAAACTTGTCGAACTAATCGAGGATAAAGCCGGTAATGACCTACAAATGATTCGGATTAACGGGTCAGTGGTGGGTGGCTTGGCTGGCATCTTGATCTATGTGCTGGGGATGGTGTTGAAATGAATTATCATAAAAAAGCAAATATCATCTTAGCCTGCGTTTTCCTTTTCTTTCTGGGTGCTGCCGTATTAGAATATTTCAACCCAGAGAACTTTGGCATTAGACTCATGTTTTTCGTTTCCGAAGCAGCGCTAGTGGGTGGACTCGCTGATTGGTTTGCGGTCACCGCAATTTTCAAAAAGCCCTTAGGATGGGGGTATCATACAGCCCTGATCCCACGAAACCGTGCCAAGGTAATTGAAGCGGTGGCGTCAGTCGTACAAAAAGAACTGCTTAATATGACGATTATTCGTAAGAAAATTGAGGGAATTCCCTTGATTGAAGGTCTCCTACTCAACGTAGAAAAAGCAGGAGGATCCGTCTACCTAACTGACACAATGTTAACCTACCTTCGGCGTTACGCAGAAAAACAGGAACCAGCCCAACTCGTAGAGAAAGTAGCCGGGTTGATCCGTCGCAATTCGAAAACTTGGCACCTGGAGTCCAGTGTGCAGAGTCTAAGCGGGTGGGCAGTAAAACATGGCTATATCGAGTTAGGACTGGATCGCCTAGCCGAAGGCCTTTGGGATAAAGCTGCGGACGGAGAAACACGTCAGGCTATTCTAAGCTACCTTGAGGAAATTAAAGAAGAGAAAGTAAACAGTGGCGGGTCGATATTTCGCACCATGATGGGGTTTATGGAAATGTCAGATGGATTAAACCTTAATGAAGCGGCCGATGCGCTTCAAGTTGAACTACTCTTAACCTTAAGCAAATTGAGAGACCCACACGATCCTTTGCGTATTAACCTAAAAGATATCCTGCTCAATAGGATATCAGAATTAGAGGCTGATACCCGGTTTAGCGCCCAAATTGAGCAATGGAAAGAAGGCCTATTGTCCGATGTCTTACTTAATAGGCTTTTGGAAGCTGTTCTTGGGGAAGCCTTGAAAGTCGCCGCATCTGTTTCTACGCCTTCGGAGCCGAATGTGCTGTACCGCGCACTTCAGCCTTGGGTAGAAAAATACTGGGTCAGCCTTCAAAATAATTCGGAATTTCGGGCAAAAATTAATTCGTTCCTGGTAGATACCTTATGCAGGGTTATTCAGAATGAACATGACCTAATCGGTGGCATGGTCAGGGAGACTCTGACTGGGTACACGGATCAGGATCTCAATCGATTCGTTGAGGAGAAGGCCGGTAACGATCTCCAATGGATTCGAATTAATGGGTCGATGATCGGTGGGGTTGTTGGGTTACTCTTGTTCCTATTCTTGGATTTTGTCTATGAACCCCACATTATGCCACTATTAATGAACTATATTCGCTAAAACCCCTAAGACGAACAACCGATTCGATCTCCGATGTTCGTCTTAGCAGATTCTCTAGTTCTCTGGCTTCCAACTTCTGATCTCTGTAACGTATACAGGATTCATGAACGAAAAGTATTGCCAGACAGCTTGTATCCGTGCTAAAATATCAAACATAAGGTATCGCAGTCGAAACATTTCGGTTGAGAAAATCACGCAAAGCAAGGGCGCTTTGAGAATACTCGCAAGAGTATTCTCAAAGCGCTCTTTTTTGCACTAAGACATAAAGCAACACAGAAGAGGAGGAAAGATGATGGATACAGGAGATACAGGATTTATCATGTTGTGTACAGCACTGGTTTTTATTATGACACCGGGTTTAGCATTCTTTTACGGAGGTATGGTTCGCAAGAGGAACGTTCTCAGTACTCTCATGCATAGTTGGGTTGTCATTGGTATCATGTCTTTGCAGTGGATATTGGTGGGGTATACTTTAGCATTTGGGCCAGACTTTCACGGCCTAATTGGGGGCTTCGACTGGTTTGGGTTGAATGGCGTCGGTATGGATCCTAACCCAGATTACGCCGCAACCTTACCGGCCATTGTATTTATGGGTTTTCAAATGATGTTTGCAATCATCACGCCCGCATTGATCAGTGGTTCTATTGCAGAACGTATGAGATTTCCAGCCTTCGTCACATTCATGGTGTTATGGGCAACCTTAGTTTATGATCCATTGGCTCACTGGGTTTGGGGCGTGGGAGGTTTTTTAAGGACTCTTGGCGCGTTGGACTTTGCTGGAGGAAACGTAGTTCATATTAGTTCGGGATACGCCGCCTTAGTAGCCGCCATAATACTCGGCAAACGTGCAGGTTTAGGTAAAGATTCGATGGCGCCACATCACGTTCCGATGACGGTTCTAGGCGCAGGGCTCTTATGGTTTGGTTGGTTCGGCTTCAATGCTGGTAGTGCCTTAGGCGCGAATGGTTTAGCCGGTATGGCTTTTGTCAATACAAACACAGCCGCCGCCGCAGCAGCAATTGCGTGGGCAGTCGTGGAGCGTATACACAGAGGTAAATCCACGATGCTCGGTACGGCCAGTGGTGCAGTGGCTGGATTAGTAGCCATCACCCCGGGTGCAGGATTCGTAACGCCAATATCGGCCTTATTCATCGGTTTAGTTGGGGGGTTGATTTGTTATATAGCCATCGGTGTCATTAAAGCGAAATTTGGATATGATGATGCTCTAGACGCTTTTGGATGTCACGGTATTGGGGGAACTTGGGGAGCCTTGGCAACGGGGATCTTTGCTACTAAGAGCATTAACCCCGCCGGTAATGATGGATTATTATACGGAAATGCTTCCCTCTTGGGGATTCAGGTCATCAGTGTTGTAGTTACGATCGCGTTTACCGTGACGGCGACGTTCATCATTTTGAAACTCATTGGTAGCGTGATGAAACTTCGTGTGACTGAAGAAGAAGAATCAACTGGTTTGGATCTATCGTTACACGGAGAGCGGGCTTATTCAGAGTTCATGTAACCTATGTTTTTAGGCTTTAGCGAGGGTACTTGGGGCAAAGAACCTTTAGGTATAAGTAAATCGATTTGGAAGGGTTGATACTATGAAGAAAATTGAAGCGATAATCCGTCCCGGAAAGTTAGACAGTGTAAAAGATGCGTTAAGCAGTCTAGGGGTCAACGGCTTGACCGTGACTCAAGTCATCGGGTGCGGCAAACAAAAGGGTAACACCCAGATCTACCGGGGCATGGAGTATACGGTACATCTGATACCTAAAGTGAAGATCGAAATCGTCGTCATGGATAAACTCGTGGATGAGGTGATCAAGCTTATCATTAAAGAAGCCCGAACTGGGGAAATCGGAGACGGCAAGATCTTTGTGTCAGCCGTGGAAAATGCTATCACCATAAGAACAGGCGCTACAGGAGAACAAGCCTTATAAGTTTAAGAGTTCGGCGCAAATCATCTTTAAAAGAGAGCTCGTTATACAAGATAACGAGCTCTCTTTTTTTGAAATATATTGAGTGAGAACGGAGTTTTATAGAGCAATCGCTTTGCTCGATGATTAAGTGGCCTTCTATAATACAAGGCCACTTAATCATCCCTAATACCTTTCCCGCTCATAGAAGTTGAGATTTTTAAAATAATGACAATAGTAAAAAGATAATAATGGGACAAGTTGATATTATTTGCGTATGCTGTACAAACAATGAAGGAGGTAAAGAATATGTTAGGATATGGTCGTTGTTGCTGCTGTCGCCCCGTTGTTGTACCTGTTTCAGTTGGTCATGGTGCAGGCGTAGGGATTATTGCAATTGCAATATTAATCTTGATAGCGCTAGGGGTTATCTTCTAAAAAGGTATGAAGAAAAGGTGAAGCGCCTTGGGGCGTCATCTTTTTTTCATACCTTAGTGGTATAAATGATCGCATTATATCCACACCGCAAGGGCACCAGCATCCCGACAGTACTAATTTTGGGCCAGAAGAAGCTGGATTCCTGTAGCCAGTGTAAACAGGTTAAAGGCTATCTCGATCGCGATCAAAGCTCGAGCAGTTAGATTACCGGGCAGGATGTCTCCTAAGTCGGCAGTAGCAATACTTGTCACGCTTAAATATAGAAAAGAGAAGAATTGGGTCCAAAAGTTATCCCCTATTTCCCCCTTAAAGCTGTCAGGTACAAATCGATAGAGGAGAAGAAATTCGGCAGCAAAAAGTAAGATGACTGAGACAAGCGCTCCTTCTATGGGATAGAGCAAACGGGCTTGGGGGTCATTCGAATTCTTTAAGACCTCAGCGACTGCGAAGGAAGCTGCTACCGTACCACCAAGAGCATAGGTAACCAACGCTAGCTTGAAAATAGATTCCCCACAGCGTTCCACGAAATTATTACAGTCAGCAAAAAGGCTCAGGAAAAGTGCTCCAGCTGTTCCAACAAGAGCGGGCGCTAATAACTGCCAATAGTCAAGTTTGAGGGGAGGGCTCAAGGGAAGGATCTGTTGGCAGGGAGGCGCTAAATATTGGGCTTTAGAAAAAAGGGGTCTATAACCCTGATTGATATTGGAGTTTAAGGGGTAAGCTCCATAATAGTCCACGCCTGAACGACCACCTTTCCGTGGATATATAATACCAGTATATTCCAAGGGACTAGTTAGGGTTAAGAAACTTTTATAAGTCGAAGATCGTTGAAATAACTCCGTACATAAGTTAAAAGGAAAATAAGTAGAAAATAGTAGCGGAATTTCATATAGGACTTTAATACAATTTAAGTAAAACAATTTGACCTTGCCTGACCTTTGTAATAAAATGATCTTAATCGGTCAGACTATGATAGGCTTAAGATCGTACGCTTTAATAAAGATGAATAGGGGGAATTATAAATGGGTTATCTCGTCCCAATGGTTGTAGAACAAACAAGTCGTGGGGAGCGTTCCTACGATATATACTCTCGTCTTCTAAAAGACCGGATCATTTTCTTGGGTGGGGCAATTGATGATGATGTGTCTAATCTCATCGTAGCACAATTGCTCTTCCTCGAAGCAGAGGATCCTGAAAAAGATATTAATTTGTACATCAATAGCCCCGGTGGTTCGATCACTGCCGGCATGGCCATTTATGACACGATGCAGTACATTCGCTCCGATGTTCGTACGATTTGTATCGGGATGGCTGCTAGCATGGGCGCCTTTCTGCTTACCGCGGGTACAAAAGGTAAACGAGTCGCGTTGCCAAATTCGGAAATCCTAATTCATCAGCCCTTAATCGGTGGGCATGGACTCTCCGGGCAAGCAACAGAGATTGAGATTCACACGAAACACCTGCTCCGTACTAAGGCTAAAATGAACAAAATCCTCGCGGAGAAAACCGGTCAACCCATCGAGAAAATTGAGAAGGACACTGAGCGAGACTACTATATGACAGCAGAAGAGGCAAAAGACTATGGTATAGTTGATCAGATTCTAGAAAAATCGGAAGAACTCAAGGAAACTAAGAAGTAATTTCCGCCAGCCAAGGCTTCAGGGGGACACACGACTAATCGTGTCCTGAATATTATACAGGGATATTTTGTAAAACGAGGACTTCGGTCCTCGTTTTATTTTGCATATTCACTGCATATATAATAAAATTAGCAGTTAGTAAACAAATAAATATAATTGTTGTAGGATGGAGAATAAAGACATGCGTAAAATTCGTAAGGCCATTATTCCGGCGGCCGGGCTGGGAACTCGTTTTTTGCCAGCAACAAAGGCTCAACCGAAAGAGATGCTACCCATCGTGGATAAACCAACCATCCAATATATAGTGGAAGAAGCCATTAAATCAGGGATTGAGGACATTATAATTGTTACAGGACGCAACAAGCGTGCCATCGAAGACCACTTTGACCGTTCGATGGAGCTAGAGACGTTTTTGGAGAAGAATTCAAAAGATGAACTTCTGGATTTGGTGCAAGATGTTGCCCAAATGGCGGACATATATTACGTCAGGCAAAAAGAAGCCTTAGGTTTGGGGCATGCAATCTATTGTGCCCGAAAATTTATTGGAAATGAACCGTTTGCAGTTCTCTTGGGCGATGATGTCATCCACTCCGAAGTACCCGCCTTGCGCCAAATGATGAATCAATACGAGCGCTATGGGGCTAGTATCGTAGGGGTCCAGGAGATTCCTCTTCAGGATACGAACAAATACGGGATCGTGGACGGCGAAAAGTTTGCAGATCGGCTATATCGTGCCAAGAATATGGTAGAGAAACCTCTTCCGGAAGATGCTCCAGCAACTCACTTAGCCATCATGGGACGATATATATTAAATCCGGACATATTTGATATCTTGAGTGTCCTTCCACCTGGTAAGGGTGGGGAAATTCAGCTCACAGATGGGATCAAGGAACTAGGTCGGTATCAGGAAATCCTTGCATATGAGTTCGAAGGCCGGAGATATGACGTCGGAGACAAGTTGGGCTTTGTGGAAGCAACCATTGAATATGCCTTGCGTAGGGAAGATATTTCGCAGGATCTCATGAATTATCTGCGGGTATTGATTCAAAAAGCTAATTAAGAGACCATGAGATGAAAATATAATTTTGGACATGCTGCTCCATCTTCGCGAAATTTATGGTTAGACAGGATTTTTAGAGCACTTTTCGAGAACAGATGACGGAAAATTGTCCAAGCTTTACAGCAGAAACGACACTCTTCTCTCCTAATAATTGGTAAAATGTGTACGTAGCATAAACACAATTCAAGTAGAGGGAGAGGGAGAGACCTATGGGAGACAATCCACAGAAACCGCCACTATTACCAATGAACAAAAAGAGGATGCTGACCTTAGCTGGGACGTTAGTTCTGGCCGGTGCTGTTGTTGCTGCGGGGGTTTATGGCCCAAGTAGCTGGAAGGTATTCAGGCAACAAAGTGCCATCAGTGAGTCGGTCGTCCTACAATCACCACCTGTTGATTCCATTGAAACGCCGGCAGACCCGAATGCTACGGCTGTACCTGGGACAACTGAGACGATCAAGGCAACAACTGCGCCATCAACGACAGTTACGCCACCGACAACGGAAGACACTAGTTCTAAAAGTAAATATCGGGACCCAGACAATAAACTGATAGACCTAGCTCCGTCTGTAACTACGTACTTTGGTGAGGGAGCCTTAAGCGATGATGCCAAATCATTAGCCTTTGGGGCTGCGTGGAACATTCACCAATACGTAGACGGTCTTCTGTACGGACCAGCCGCAGGTCCACAGATGAACGAGCAAGATATCAAGAAGTACATTGCGTTTCATCAAACGCTTTGGAACAAGCAACTTAAAAATGAAAGTAATGCTGCCAAAGCGGCCACCTTCACAGAGTACCTGAATGTTCTTATGAACAGCGGAATGGACGCTCTTGATTCGAAGGATAAAACTCGGATCGAACAGTTCCACCAATCAATTCATGACTTGGATACGCACATTATGCGTAACGATCTAAGCTCAAAAATATATGGAGCGACGCCGTTTGCAACCAAACGGAATTAGTTCAGTTCCTTAAGCTAACGCATTGAATGTAGGAGTGGAATGAGGCTTAGATGCAGTATTATTTGTGCTATGATATTCATACTGAATTTTTTTCTAGGTGCACGATGGCTCTTGTACTTATATAAGATTAAATTCCCTGATGATTGGAAATATAAATGCTCAAGGCAAGAGCATGAATTATCGAGATTGACTATAGATTTTACAAACGAACTAAGAGGAATGATTTTTATGGATTCATTGGTTAAGTAAATGAATAGGCAACTAAGTTCAGTCAATGTGTAACCTTGTAGATCAAGGGTGAAAAGACTAATTTAGTTGTTGTGCAACGCATCTTCAGAAAACTCAACATAAGAAGCGCAAGGTGTGCCCTACAGGGACAGGCCTTGCGCTTCACCTCATAGTAAGCACAAACCCGCTGATGTCTAAAACCTCCGAACACTGGTCAAGCTAGTAGTAAAACCAGTTGAAGGAGTTTTTGGTCTTATGCGTAAAATGAAATTTTTATTGGGAGCCTTAGGTTTAGGTCTTGGTGTCTTAGTTGGAACACTGGGTGTATCGGCACTTGCGAATCCGGGTAGTCCAGGGTCTTTTATCTCTAAACTACGTGGTCAAGACAGCATCACAACGGTCACTGGAAGTGTCACTGACCCCGCACAAACCCCTGCAGTGCCTACCACGGAACAAAATGAACTTTCCGCAACAAACGCCGCCTTATATAACGCGAATCCAGAGGCGACGCTCAGTCAGGCAGAGCAACAAATTGTAGCAGACTATAAGCAGGATATCGGTATATTCTTCGGAGCTTGGAAGTCCACGGATATTACGGCCTTTCGTGTTAAACTCTCAAAAGCGTATACTGGGGAACTATTTGAAAAACATGCCAAGCGAGCGGACGAATACTTAGCTCAAGGCGTAGGCCTCGATGTTTCCCAAATAACGTTTGACAAGGTTGCAGTCGATAGTTCAGATGCGAATACAGCCACACTCCAAGTGGATTACCGTTACAAAGCAAGAGACTATAGTCTCGCAGATGGGGCCGCCTTCGGGGATGAGCATGAACAAACCGTGAAAGTCCGAGTGAATCTGATCAAACAGAATGCGCGCTGGATTATTACCGGAGAGAACACAATTTAGTAAAGTCAGGGCAAAGGGCTATCTAGTCACAACGTGGTGACTAGATAGTCCTTTTTTCATATCTGTAGCCGCACGATGCATCGTGCCCATTTTTATTGTCCCAGGTTGGTATTATTGAATCAGCTTATTCCGTAGAAGGGGCCAATTATTGTGGACCTACTACAGAATAAGCTATTCTTATGTCGGTTAAACTAAATACGACCATTAATCCCTTGTTTCAACTTTATGAAGTTGTAAACCCAAGTAAATTGTAGTAAAATTTAGAACGGTAAACTTTACGAAACGGTTTGATTGAGAAGGGACTGAGCTAAGTGTTATTTCGCAAACGGACTTTGATTTTAATGCTGATTGATGCAATGTTAATCAACTTAGCAGCTTTTGCTAGTTTCTATTTAAGGTTCGAAGTATTTGGAGGTATCCCGGTTAATTACTATCAAATATATTACCATACAGCCATAGCAGCAACTATTTTATATCTCGCAGTTTTCTATATTTTTGGCTTGTATAATCGGCTTTGGCAATACGCAAGTACCGGGGAGTTACTCTCTATTATATACGCAGTAACGGTGGGGACAGGCGGAACGGCGGCAGTCGTTTATATTTATGGCTTTGCTGAGGCGACGCTTCTACCATTCAGGATGCCTCACACTGCAGCCATGTTGCTCTGGCTGGCTATGGTTTTTTTAATAGGTGGCTCACGCTTTATTTGGAGGATCTTACAAGAAAATACGTTTGAACGCCGTTCGACAGGCCCTAAAAAGCAGGTGCTCATTGTAGGTGCGGGAGATGCGGGTGTCTTAGCAGTACGCGAATTGAAAAATCGTAATTATCGCGATGGACGCCCCATGGGGTTTATTGATGATAATCGTTTAAAGCAGAAGTTGCAGATCCTTGGAATACCCGTTTTAGGCACGCGGAAGGATATTGCCCGCATTGTAAGAGGCCATAATATTGATGAAGTCATTATTGCTATGCCTTCTGCCTCAGGCGAGTCTGTACGTGAAATCGTCCAAATCTGTGAAAAGTCTGGTGTAGATCTTAAAATTATGCCCGGTGTCTATGACATTATTAGTGGGGATATCAGTATTAACCCTATTCGACAGATTCAAGTGGAGGATTTATTGGGTCGAGATCCCGTTCGAGTTGATCTCCAAGAAGTAGCGGGCTATGTTGCAGGAGAGACGGTGTTTATCACAGGTGCGGGTGGCTCTATTGGCTCGGAAATTTGCCGTCAGATTGCTAGGTTTAATCCAGGGAAACTTGTCCTCATTGGACACGGTGAAAACAGCATATTTGACATTGAACAGGAGTTGCGTGCCGAACACCCAGGAATCGACTACATTACTGAAATATTGGATATTAAAGACCGCCGGAAAGTGGACTTGATCTTTGCAAGATATAAGCCCGGCGTTGTCTTCCACGCTGCAGCTCATAAACATGTTCCCTTAATGGAAAGAAATCCTGAGGAAGCCCTGAAAAATAATGTAGTAGGATCACAAAATCTTGCCGAAGCAGCAGATAAAACTAAAGTGAAGATCTTTGTCTCTATTTCCACAGATAAAGCAGTCAACCCAACAAGTGTTATGGGAGCGACCAAACGAACTGTAGAAATGTTAATACAAAGTCTAGATCGTCGTTCTCAAACTAAGTTTGTAGCGGTTCGGTTCGGAAATGTCTTAGGGAGCAGCGGTAGTGTCATACCAACGTTCAAGCGACAGATCGCTAAGGGCGGTCCGGTAACGGTCACTCACCCTGATATGGTGCGCTATTTTATGACGATTCCAGAGGCAGCCCAATTAGTCATTCAAGCAGGAGCCATGGCCAAAGGTGGAGAAATATTTATTTTAGACATGGGAAAACCCGTAAAAATTGTAGATCTGGCCAAAGACTTAATTCGGCTATCGGGACTCGAACCTGAGATTGATATTAAGATACAATTCACAGGGATTCGACCGGGAGAAAAACTTTATGAAGAATTATTAACGGCTGAGGAAGGAATCACCTCAACGAAACACAGCCGAATTTTCGTAGCCAAACCGAATGTGATTGATGTTAAGCTTCTAGAAGAGCTAACGCATATTATTCGAGAACGCGGCAGTTATTTAACGCGAGATGAGGTCATTGGATTATTGCAGACCGTTATTCCAACCTTCCATAAGGGTACAGAAAAAGCAGTCTCCAATCAATAAGCGGAAACAGTCAAACTAATTAGGGGGGAATAAGCTTGCTGTGGGCTATATTATTCATGACCATTCTTGCCGTCGGCTGGGGTTGGAAAAACTCACACTATTTGCTTCCCCTTTTAATTCTAGGATTACCTTTAGAAATTTCTAGGACATGGTTTCCTCACTTGCTAATTTTAGATAAGTTCGGGGAATTTGTAGGTGTCATTTACCTTGGTAGAATCTTTACCCTGGCAGTGATTGCCTACTATATTTATAGTCTTCTCAGCTCAGTGCGGGAGAATCCGTACCTCGAAAATGCCCGTGATTCTTTACTTGAGATCTTACGGTCTCCATTGTTTATCGCTCTAGGGAGTTATATTATTTGGGGGGCCTTCTCAGTAATCTGGTCTGCAGATCGATTACAGACTGTAGTCGGGGTTGCTCGATTATCACTTCTTTGGCTGTTAGGTGCGGCTGTTTATGACCTGGTTAAACGACGAGATGGGTTTACGATGGTGCCCGTTGCCTTTGCAGCTGTATCATCGTTCTTGGCAGGAATAGGCGTCTATGCGCTAGTGACTAAAAACTACATCTGGTTAGGGGAGAATTATATCCCCTTTAATCGGATTAATGCCTCGTTTGTCGACGCCAACATATACGCTCGTTTTCTTCTCATCGGTTGTCTAGCTACCGCTGCGTTGGCGCTCAACGCGACCAGGAAGGGTAGACTGATAGGGGCCCTAGCCTTAGGGATCCAAATTGCAGCGCTTCTGGGCACCGGATCAAGAATGGGCTTAATCACTTTGGTCATAGTAGCCTTAGGTCTTGCATTTATGGTCCCTCGTAGAATCGTCATCTTGCCAATCTTTGGAGTTCTTGCAGTATCAGTCATCAGTGTTCTGCTCAATGCTAAGCTGCTTGCGCGCGTAGTTGGTTTAACGCAAAACCTTTGGGAAGCATCTCCAGAGAGGCTTTATTTGATCACGTCCGGCGTACAGATGTTTATACACCATCCCGTAGAAGGAATAGGACTGGCGGGATTTCAACACGCCATGCTAACAACCTATGCTTCAGTCGTGACAGGGGCAAGCCTTTCCCATACTGCCTTGATTACGACGGCAGCTGAGTTGGGGATCATAGGGTTAGGTATTGTGGCCTTTTTTTTCGTAGTTCTCTATGGACGATTCCTCAGAGTGCGTCATGAGCTTGGATTCGCTAGTCAGCAATTTCATCCCACACGACATTATTATTGGGAGATATTTGCGGTCCTAGCCATTACAGCGATTTTTATTAGTGCTCAGGGCGAAGGCCGCTTTTTCGAAGATCCGTACATGTGGATACTAATAGGCTACTTAACAGCAGTCCGTAACCTTGAAAAAGTGTGAGCAAAAAAAATAAGCCTCTCGAATTCCCACCGTAGGGAGTTTGAGAGGCTTATTTTTTATAACAAGCGCGACGAGGCTCTTTGATTATTATAGGTCGCTGGACACTTCTGAATAGGACTAATGACTCAATCCTACATAAATTACATATTTATTGCTTTATCGAGAGGACTTCGGCCTTTAATGTCGAAACTTAATTAAAGAAGCTGAGATAATACTCCGCTTAAATGTACCTGAAGGAGTGTCATCACGATGAAGAGGAAGCTCACCAAATTACTAGTGGCCATGGTTATTATCAGTGGATTTTATGCAAGAATTGCCAGTGCAGCACCGCTTGCCCTCTCCACAGACCGCATTGGGGGGGCTGACCGAGTTGCTACGGCTATTGCTGTTTCAAATAAAGGTTGGACAACTGCCAAGACTGTCATCCTCAGTGAGCTAAATGCTTACCCAGATTCCCTATCTGCGACTCCCTTGGCCAAACAACTCGATGCCCCCATTCTCCTGACTGACGGGAATATCTTGTCCCCCGGAGTTATGACGGAAATAGAACGATTGAAACCAACTAATATTATCATTTTGGGTGGCGAAGCTCGTGTAACAAGGAACCTAGCTATCAACTTGGAAAAACGCGGTCTCAATTGTGACCGTATAGGTGGAGCAGATCGCTACGCAACCTCCGCCTTGATTGCTAAGAGAATCACTAGTGACTCTGTCATTATTGTTAACGGAGAAAATTTCCCAGACGCCTTGGTGAGTGCTCCTTACGCTGCAATTAAACAAATTCCGATCCTCTTAACCCAAGCTCAAGGAATACCCGCTTCAATTCGTGAAGTCTACGGACAGCTAAAACCGACCCATGTTCTCGTCGTTGGAGGGACAACGGTCGTGCCCACCAGCACCCTGAACAAAATAAATTTTGAGCGTATCAATGGTGTCAATCGCTATGATACAGCGGCCAAAATGTACAGCTATTCCAAGGCGGCGTATTCCTCTTCAACTGGTTATATTGCTTCAGGTGAGAAATTTCCCGATGCAATGGTCGGGGCATCCTTGGCAGCTAAAACGGGTTCGCCTCTCTTTCTAACTCTCGGAAATTCAGTCCCTGTGAGGACTACCGAAGTGTTAAGTTCAGCGACTTTACAGACAATCTGTATCCTGGGAGGGACAAGCGTTGTATCCTCGGACGTCTGTAGCACCCTTGAAGGGAAACCCCCAGGTCTTCTGGGAGGAGAAGTAATTGTTCTAGATCCAGGTCATGGTAGCCCCGATCCAGGAGCCGTCGGACCTGCAGGGACAAGGGAAAAAGACAGTAATTTTGCAATTGCTCAAAAATTAGCAAGCCAGCTACGCGCTGCAGGAGCTGTAGTGTATCTCACGCGAAACGGTGATGGCTCACCAGCAAGCCCCTATAACAAACACGAAGATTTGTGGTCGCGTGTTAATATCGCGAATTCCTACGACGCTACACTTTTCGTTAGCATTCATAGTAATGCCGGCGCGGGTGCCTATGGTACTGAGACCTACTATGGCATGTATCCTGATTTTGACAATAGTAGTGAGAGTTACAAGTTGGCGAAGTCGATTCAGGATAAGCTGGTCAATACTATAGGACTAACAGATCGTGGTGTGAAAACGGGCGATTTTACTGTTTTAAATCACTTTGAAATGCCTGCTGTATTAGTTGAAGTTGCTTTTATCTCCAATGCATATGAAGAGCAACTACTAGCAAGTGATAGTTTCCGTCAGAAAGCCGCGACTGGAATCTATCAGGGCATTTTGGCCTATACGCGGTTATAGTGGTTTGAAAAGGGCTGAATTATGAGGAGGAATTTTATGAACTGTGTGAAAAAAAGGGTTAATAAAAATTTGGCTCTTTTTCTCTTATCTCTATTAATGTTCGGTAGCTTTCCATGTAATGCGCTCGCTGCAGAGTCACCTTCGCAAGCAAATATCAGCAATCAGGTTACCTATTGGGCACAACAATACAATATTCCTCCCGTTGTGTTGAAAGCGATCGCATGGCAAGAATCGACTTGGCGTCAATATAAATCTGATGGTAGTACACTTATTGGATATGATGGTATAGGGATCGGAATAATGCAGATTTCGGACTATGCTAGAGGCTTAACAAAGGATCGAATTTACGGTAACGAAAGAATAGGAACTTCGATTAAAGTAGCGGAGAAATTCGTATCCGCCACAACAGCGATCCTAGCCCCATCTGCAGATGCTAACTTGGTGGATGCTCTAGCAGCAGCGCCCTTAGCTGGAAAAACCTCCCCGATATTATTGACGGACAATAATATTCTGACGGAAGCCACCAAAGCGGAACTAATTAAACTAAAGGTTTCGAAAGTATATGTAGTCGGAGCAATCAACACAGCAGTTGTAGAACAAGTGAAAGCCATACCTGGTATTACGGAAGTGATTCCGCTCAAAGGTGCCAATCGTATCGAGACAGCAGCTAAAATTTCTGCTCAACTCACCAGCCCTGCGGGCACCTTCGTAATTGGCTATAATGGCTTGCCGGATGCTTTGTCTGTAGCTTCTTATGCTGCAGCTAATAACTATTCAATTTTAGTAACGAACCCTGATGGAAGCCTCCCTGCGTCCGCAAATAAAGCAGGCAAAGTATACACTATCGGTGGCATCGAAAGAGTAAAACCAATCCCAGGTGTAGCTAGTCTCGCAGGGTCAGATCGCTTCGCAACGAACAAAGTAGTACTCAATACCCTCACCTACAGCTATAATAAAGCCTATGTAGCTAATGGGACAGACGCACACTTGGTAGACTCTCTCGTTGTTTCACCCTTAGCAGCCTCAGTGGGTGCTCCGATTATTTTGACAGACACTGCTGCTTGTGGGGATGCCACTATTGCTAGCATCGGTGCAAAATTGTCTAGCAGCGCTGTAGTAGTTGCACTTGGTGGAGATCAGGTGGTTACTGATAAGACAGTGACGAAGGTTATCGCTGCAGCCCCAGCACGCACTGCTGCTGATCTAGCCTACATTAATAGGCTCAAAACCGACTATGACTTTAACATCTCAGAAGGTGCTCGGATTCTTAATCAAAAATGGAGAACGGTACCGAAAATAGGTGATGGAGACAGGAACAAGCTTGAGAACTGGTATTTTGCAGTCTGGGCGTATAACGGCTGGAGCGCTAGGAACAATCCTAACTATGCTAGAGACCATGGTATTATAGCTTACCAGGATAGAGTTTACCAATTGATGGCTCAGAATTATAAGCCACCCTATACCCCAATCTATCAGACAACTCCTTGGGATAATTCAGCCTTACCGGAGAGTTTGCCACCCAGTTACGACAGCACTTGGAGCACTCCAACCTCCTACCATACTGGAGATCTAACGATTAATGCCACGCGCCTTCTGAGTGGAGGGGGATCAGCAGCGGAACCAGCAAACGGAGATTACTGGTATAACTACCCCGCCAGTTCCACAGCAATTTATTCTCTAGGATACTACGTTACGGGCTACAATGCACTTTCGGACGCAGGTAAACAAATTTTCTCTAATAAATTAATCGCTGCAGCCAAAAAGGTTACGGCTTATGGAGAGAGTCGTTTGAACAGTGCTAAGACCATGGGCGATGTCCAAGTAGCCCTCAAGAATTTTTGGGCGGTGAAACAACTTCCTAATCTTGACGCAACAACCTGGCACAAGGCACAGGTTGGCTACGATAATGCCGATAAGGCCTTGCAAGCGATGCTTCTTGCGAAATAGAAGAATTAGCGCCTAACATTGATAATAGCTAGTGTGAGAAACGGATGAAATCCTATAGGATTTCATCCGTTTTCTTGGCACTTAATATGGAATAACTAATGATTAATCAAGAGAATGGGTATACAATTATGCTTGGAATATATTTCTCTTGATTAATGCAGTGTTTATGGCGGCGGAAAATTTGACACACTTTTACCTGTCCTAAAGTTTGTCAACTATCCTTTTAAAAGCAGTCGGCCAAAACCGACTTGCTTTTGGCAATACCGCAAAAGTAACAGGTCTAATCATCTTGAATACAATAGGTATGAAAAGATGGAGGGGTAACGATGAAAGTATGTCTCGATCCTGGACATGGGGGTAGTGATCCCGGCGCAGTAGGTAATGGCTTGCTTGAAAAAAATCTTACATTAGCAATTTGTCTAGCACTAAAACCCTTGCTAGAGAACAATGGAATCAGTGTTATCCTCACGCGCGACGGTGATTATGCCCCTGAGCACATAGAAGGAACTATGAAGGAACAGCTTAAGGCCCGCGTAGCGATTGCTGAAAAGAACAAAGTCGACTTGTTTGTAGCAGTTCACATCAACGCTGGTGGAGGGACTGGACAAGAGATTTTAATTATTGGCAAAGGCGGTCAAGCGGAAAAGGCTGCGAATAGGGTCTTGCCTTTTCTCGTGTCTGCAGGGAGTTGGGCAAATCGCGGTGTGAAAACGCAGAACGTCCTGGTCTTGAGGGAGACAAGCATGCCTGCCATTTTAACCGAGAATGGATTTATCGATCATGCCATGGATTCAGAGAAGTTAAAGGATCCGAGTTTCCGCTATGCCCTGGCAGTGGCTCATGCCAAAGGACTCTGTGCCTACTTTGGGATCCAATACAAGACGCCCATCTTGGGAAAGGAAACAGTCACACTGGAGCAGTGCCAACAATTCATGTTAAAGAAAAACCCTCAAGCTCTGGATATTATCCCGTTCTATAAGATTAAGGGGGAGCTGCTCGGGATTAGATGGGGTTATGCGCTGGCCCAGATGATGAAAGAGACCGGCTACCTTAAATTTGGGGGCGACGTATTACCATCGCAATACAACTTTGCTGGGATCGGAGCCATTGGTGGTGGAGCGCCAGGTGCTACCTTCTCTACACCAGAAGAAGGCGTGCTAGCTCACTTGGAGCACCTTTACGCTTATGCTTCGGCGGATCCGTTGCCAGTGGGAATATCAAAAGTAGACCCTCGTTTTGATTTAGTTTTACGAGCAAGTTGTCCAAATTGGGAAGATCTCAACGGACACTGGGCGGTGCCCGGCATTCACTATGGTGAGGACATCGTCGCAATCTATAAGGGGATAGCGGCTGAGGTGGTTAAGCCACTTCAAGATGCTGGCGTAGCTCTGTTTATCGATAATCTGATGGAATATATCAAAGACTATAGCAAAAATAATTAAGGACCTTAAGACAAAACAAAAGCTCTACTACTTTTTGGATGTAAAAGTAGTAGAGCCTCTTGTTTAGTAATGTGTAAATTTAAGCTTTTTCTGCTTTCAAGAGGACATTTTCAGGCGTAGGTACCTTTGTAACAGAATAAGTGCGGATGACTTCGACCAGAATAAGAAAAACAAATAGAACGCTTACAAGTATAGAACCTATAAGCAAAGTGTTAAAGGATCTATTGTCGCTAGTCGTAATCCAAACCTTACCCACAATAATCCCGGGCAACAAAATCCAACCATGAATACTTTCCTTATAGGAAGTAAAACGCCATAGGCCAAAACTAAGAGCAAGAACGATCAAGGAGAATGATCCAGTAATCAGTGCCCATTCATTAGACGATAAATCCGGAATCCAACTAACAAAAGTGCAGGCTATACCATAAGCCACGGTAAAGACGATAATAGCGATCACTTCTGAAACACCGAGGATGATATTTAAGATACTTTTTAACATTTTATCCCCCTTAGAAGTTGTGCGATAATGATTCAATACTATAAAATTATTATCAATATTACTTTGAATTCGTCAACACCCTAATAAATACCTTTTTTTATGTTTTTATGATGCTTTTATAAAATTTTCAGGCTGCTCCCACAGCATCTCGTCGATCTTGTTCACGGGTATATAACGAGAGCGCCTGCCAATTGCGGGCGCTCTCGTTGTATCAATAACAATTAACTGAGCGTTGAGTCACCTTTCTTAACTCCGAACAATCGTAAACGTAGAGCATCGAGGACAAGATAGGCGACAGGAACAATGACCAGCGTGAGAATGGTAGACGTGGTGAGACCGGCTATGACGACGATGGCTAGGGAACGGGAAACCAGACCACCTTCGCTCGAAACGGCCAAGGGAAGCAAGGCGCCCACAGTCGCTAAGGCTGTCATTAAAATCGGCCGAATTCTGGTGACGCCGGCCTCAACAAGGGCTTGCTTGGTGGGCATACCCTCTATCCGGTTCTGCATGGCTCGATCCATAAACACAATGGCGTTGGTCACTACGATTCCAATGAGCATTAAGAAACCGACCATAGCGGGCATACCCAAAGCCTGATCGAAGAGGAAAAGGCCCCATAATCCCCCGACAAAGATAAACGGTAAAGAGAACAAAATGGCGAACGGGGCAACCATCTCTCCGAACCCGATTAGCATTACCACATAGACTAAGAGAATAGCAATTCCCATAGCGTAAGCAATATTTTTGAAGCCTTCGCCAATTTCCTTACTTTCACCTTCAAACGTGTAAGTGACTCCGTTGGGGAGTTGAAGAGGCTCGATTCGTTTTTCAACCTCCTTTTGAATTCCAGAGGAGTTATCAGTCGTAAATTGACCACTGACAGAGACATACTCTTGTTGATTTAAACGTTGAATCGAGGTGGGACCGGGTTGCTCGCTTACGGTGGCGACATCCCCAATTTTGACCTGCTCACCTGTCATCGACGTGACCTCTTGATTGCGAATCGCATCTAAGGAATTAAAGTCATCGACTTTCAGGCTCAGATTAACATCCGTTGTGCGGCCGTCCAAACTGACCGACATGACGGAATCTCCACTGATCATTTCTCTCACACTCAGGGCGACCATCGCGGGATAAAGCGCTTTTTTAGCGGCAGCCTCTGGTTTTACTTGAACTGAAATTTGTGGTTGCATAGAAGAAAGATTAGTACTGACATCAGCTAGGCCCGGAACGCCTTTGATGGCTTTCACAATCATGTCCCCGGACTCTTTTAAAGCTTTGACATCAGCGCCACTTAACACCATGACGAGCCCATTTCCCGAAGTTAAGCCTTGGGGAGAGAGCGAGGAGCGTATGTCTGGCCCAAGCTGATCGGCGAACGTGCGAAGATCAATTTCAAATTGCTTAATATCCGATTGCTTAACACTATCGTTGAGTTCCAGCTTCAGGTTAATATTATTGGCACTGACATGGGTTTGATAATATTTTACGTCAGGTCGGCTACTTAACTCTTTTTCCACGAGCAGAGCCATATCATTAGACTTGGCAGCCGTTGTTCCGATGGGCAACGTGACGTTAAGCGCATAAGAGACGGTCTTTTCAGAAGGCATAAAATTCTGAGGAATTTTGGTGATGAGCGTCAATGACCCAGCAACTAAAAGCAGCGAGATAAAGGACACAACAAACTTATGTTCCAAAGACCATACCAACATGGACCGATATCCCCTCTGCATAGCATTTTCGTGATAGTCATGACGTTCCATGCGAAGCAGAAACATACGGGATAGTAAGGGAACAACGGTGATTGCCACTAAAAGCGAAAAGACCAGAGCAATCACGACGCTGACCGCGAACGGCACAAAGAATTTACCCACAATGCCTGGAACAAACGAAAGTGGTCCAAACACAGCGATGGTTGTAATGGTAGAGAAAGTAACCGCTTTTCCCACTTCGCTCGTCGCCTCTATGATCAGTTGAGAGGTGCGCTCTTCGCTCATGCGGATTCGCCGGTATATGTTCTCGATCACGACGATTGAATCATCGACCACTCTCCCTACGGCAACCGCCATTCCGGCCAAGGTCATAATGTTTAAGCTATAATCCAGCCATTTTAGGACGATTAACGAGGCAAAGATAGATAAGGGGATAGATAATATTGCCACAATCGTTGAACGCCAGTTACGCAAGAACAGGAAGGTCACCAACATGGCGAATAGGGCGCCTAGCATGGCTTCTTTAACCATGTTGTGCACAGACTTCTCAATTTGTACGGACGCATCATGGAGTACGGTGAGTTGATACCCACTTGGGAGGACGACTCCCTTGAGTTTTTCCTTAACTTGTTTGACCACTTCTACTGCATTCGTCCCTGGCTGATTTTTAATATCTGTCAGGATCGCAGGTTTTCCATTTAACCGCGTTACCACAAGGTTTTTCTCAGGTTCATAAGTAATCTCTGCAATACTGGATAAGGGAATGGTTCGTATCTTTAAAGCCACAGTCGATGCAGTGTCGCTGCTAGATAGGGTGGAAGACGAGGACGTTCCACTTAAACCTTTGAGCTGATCAGCCATCGTGGTGCCTGAGGCTTTAACTTGTGCCTGAAGTCCCGCCAGTTTGGTCTGAAGTTCTGTAATCTGAGCTTGTTCGGCTTTAAGCTTTTGATTTAAACCTTCAATTTGAGCGGTGAGTAGTGCAGCTTCCTCGGGATTAGGCTTGGGTTCCGCGTCGAGTGCTTGTGTTGCTGCTTGGAGTTTGGATTGATCTGCAAACATCGCTGTAGATAAACCATTAATCCCTTGCATAATCTGGATTTCCCCTTGGAGAAGCATCTGATTTCCGGTTAAAGTGCCGACCCCTTGCCCTAATTTACCGACCGTTGACCCGACGGCAGTGAACCCTTCTCCGACCGCCTTAAAACCATCAGTAATGGCACTCATGTCTTGGTCAATGGCCACGAGCTGGACTTGCTTTAGGTCTTCTAAGGATTGAATATTTTTTCCAACTTGCAGATTTAAACTCTTGTCATCCACGGTAAGTTGGCCTGCGGGTATTGAAATATTATTGGCTAAAAGCATTTGCTTCACTTTATCAAGGGTCAATTTTTCTGTTTTCAACTTTTCTGGGTCTACTTTAATGAAGAGTTTCTTTTCCGACATTCCCTTCACTTCAACGGAGGAAATCTGCTGAATGCTTGAAAATAGAGGTTTAATGTGATCCGTGACATATTCCTGTATCGTCGCCTGATCTGTATTTGACGTCACACTAAACGTGTAGAGTGCTGTGGCAGTGGGGCCTTCTTTGACTAGTTTAGGTTTTTGAGCGCCTTCAGGCAGTTTGACCGTTGCCAAAGCACTGTTCACGTCTTTTTCGGCTTCTTCCATGGATTGGTTCAAGTTGAATTCCAGAGTGGCTGCTGTGTAATCCGATCCAGAACTGATATAGAGATTCTTGACGTTTTTAAGACCGGTAAAGGCTTGTTCTATCGGCTTCCCCACATCTTCCAAGGCTTGTTCGGGGGTAGCACCAGGGTACACAACCACCACCGACAAATAGGGAATATCTACGTTCGGCATATCTTCCATTTTCATAGTAAAGGAAGAATATAAACCTGCTGCCAGAATCGCTATCATAGCGAGAAAAATAACTCCAATGTTTTTCATAGAAAAGCGAATGAATGAATTCAATTGTTTTCCCTCCAAATTAATAATACGATTATATATATGCCTAAAACTTAGCCCTAAAACCTTTGTTTCAGGAGGTATAAAATTGGACATAATACCACTACCAAATATAATACGGTCAGTGAGTATTCGCAAGCTAAATGTCATGATATTTAGCCTATTATGTGGAAAAACTCATGATTCTATGACATAAGCGGTTAACAGGGTAGAAAATCAAAGAATTAGCAAGTTGTTATTTTAATACTGGTCCAAGTGTGGTATAATATATATTTGGGTGCCACAAGCGTCTTTTGATCCGTTGGCGAAACTCACGCGCGATCGTGATATAGTCTGTTTCCGCAGTAATAGAACCTATTCTGCGCAGTTAATAGATATAGACGCATTTGGAAATTCTAATAATAACTATTACAAAAGGAGAATGAAAAACATTGGCGACTTTTACAGATTTAAATTTAAGTGAACCGATCATTAAATCAATTATCAACATGGGGTTTGAAGAAACAACTCCAATTCAAGAAAAGACAATTCCCGCGGCGATTTTGGGAAAAGATCTCATCGGACAGGCACAAACTGGCACGGGGAAAACAGCGGCTTACGGGATTCCTTTAATAGAGAGAATTGCGGAGCAGGCAGAACATGTTCAAGGCATCGTTTTGGCGCCTACGCGGGAACTAGCGGTTCAGGTGGCTGAGGAATTAAACAGAATCGGGCAGTTTAAACGCATTCATGCTTTACCGATCTATGGTGGACAAGGCATCGATTGGCAGATCAGGGCTCTGAAGAAACGCCCACACATTATCGTCGCCACTCCGGGGCGTTTGATGGACCATATGAGAAGAAAGACCATTCGTCTGAACGATATCAAAATCCTGGTCTTGGATGAAGCGGATGAAATGCTGAACATGGGCTTCTTGGATGATATCGAAACGATTCTCAAGGAAATTCCAGAGGAACGTCAAACCTTGCTCTTTTCGGCAACGATGCCGAGACAGATTCAAAACATTGCTCAGCGGTTTATGAAAGAACCCGAGCTTATTAGTATTAAGTCAACAGGCGTGACAGTGTCTGATACCGAGCAACATTATGTGGAAGTATCAGAACGCCTAAAATTCGATGTGTTATCACGTATTCTAGACATCCAATCACCGGAATTGGCGATTGTCTTTGCTAGAACCAAGCGCCGTGTCGATGAACTTTCAGAAGCGTTGAGCAAGCGTGGTTATTCAGCGGAAGGGATTCACGGAGACTTGACGCAGAGCAAGAGAGACAGTGTCTTACGTCAATTCAAAGACGGAACCATCGAAGTATTGGTAGCGACCGATGTGGCAGCTCGAGGACTTGATATTAGCGGCGTGACCCACGTCTTTAACTTTGATATTCCACAAGACCCAGAGAGTTATGTCCATCGGGTCGGCCGAACCGGTCGTGCCGGAAAATCAGGCTTAGCCATCACTTTAGTGACGCCACGAGAGATGGGTATGCTCAGAATGATTGAACAGGTTATTAAGCGTAGAATTGTACGTAAGCCTATTCCGACCATCGTAGAAGCGGTAGAAGGTCAGCAACGTCTGACTATGACTGAGATCCTCAGAGTGATCACAGAAGAAGATATTGAGAAATATAAAGGCGTAGCAGAAGAGTTACTGTCAGGACATGACTCTGTAACCCTTTTATCGGCAGCTTTAAAAATTATAACCAAGGAACCAGAAGCTGTCCAAGTTCATTTGACGGAATCTGCACCGATGCGCGGAAGAAGTATGGGCAATAATGTAAGAACTCAGCAAGGTAATCATAACAGAGATGGTTATGGTCAAAAGAAAGACACTTGGTCCAGAAGAAGGGGCAATGATGGTCATGGTCCTGCAGGAGCACAACGGGGTAGATAATTAGAGTTCATCTTTTCCTCCGATTAATTGTTGTTTCATTTTAAGAAAATCCCCTCAACCTAACGAACAGGCGGAGGGGATTTTTTCAGATTTTCCTTTGGGAACCCGTTAGAAAAGAACTTTCCGAGAATGTCGCAGGATAAAGGGGGTAACGTGTCGAATATTTATCCAAAGTAAGGTAATGGAGGATAAATTATGATTTATGAAGTATGTGTCCTCGTGGCTACGATTATTTTAGGAATGTTAGGCATTGAGCTGATGCTTTGGCTACGCTCGGCTCGAAAACTCACCAATGAAGCCAAGCAAACAGTCGAGAATATTAATGCTCATTTACCACGTCTGCTTTCGGATGTGGAGGCCGTGACGAATGTTGTCAGACTAACCACAGAGCAGGTGGGGGGGACGGTGAATGAGGCTGCTGTTGGTCTTGAGGCGCTCAGCAAGAATCCTTTCCGATTTGTAAGAATCTTTCTGTCGGCAGTAGAACAAGGCATGGAACTATGGGAAAACATTCGTAGTCGCAAAAAGGAAGCCCCGGACCGCTAAAGTTAGCGGCCGGGACTTCCTTTTTAATAAGTGCAGAATAATAAGGGGCGCGATGCATCGTGCCCTTTATTATTCTTCTTGAAGCGGGATTTCCTCTTGAACAAGTGCTGCAGGATCAATTTCAGGGTTAGCTATGATCGATGCTCCTTCTACGGGTGGCATATCTTCGGTAATATCGATGGGAATATAGTCGGATTTTTTAAGTTTTAGGGATTCTTGAATAAAGGTTTGGAGATCTTCGGCTAATTGTTTTCCTTTATCGACCATATTCGTACCCTGTTGTTTCAACGCTTCGGCATGAAGGGTCGTGGCATCCTCCACGTGTTCTATGGCATCGTCAGCTTTTTTGTAAATTCTTTGACGCAATTCTTTCCCGCTCTTGGGTGCAAATATGAGGCCGACTGCAGCCCCAGCTAGGCCTCCAACCAGTGCAGCTACGGCTACGGTTCTAAGGTTACTATTCTGATGAACTTTGTGCATTCTTTGCATAAGATCATTCCTTTCTTTATGAACCCTCTTGAGATATTCTATCATATTGCCAGCAAGACGTCTAAGTTGTCAGCAATTCAGAAGGCTGATTTTGAAAGCGAAACATCTAAAGAAAAAGGAATTTTGGTCTCGCCAAACATAATTCGGTAACGTTTATTAAGGAGGCTATAATGAGTTTCTGCTAATTGCAGTTCAAGCAAGGAAAGTTCTACATACTCTGGTGCCGCGTTGTTAAAACGGTTCCAGGCATGGTGTATATTGTCTTTTGCTTCTTCAATGTCCCCGATCAAGCGATCAAACTCACTGCGCTCATGCTGAGGGACTTCGTGTGTGGTAACAGATAACAAGAAGTTTTTAACTAAAGTCTTCATAGAAATCAGCCTCACTTCATTTGATTCATAGTAAATTACTTGATTGTGTAATCTGTTCAAATATATGTACAATAATGTTTAGTTATACATAATGAAGCGAATTTATTGTTATTTAAGGATTTTGATATTTTCGGTTATAAATCACCTCTATTGGGAAAGACTACAAATAGTCAAAAATTAAGAGGTGATTAATATTTTTCTACCACACCGACGATGTCGGAAATCCTTGGAGATATTCCTGTGTGGAATGATGTGCTTGTTTCTGTGGCAAGCAAGTTTCTTTCCTGCTCTAGGACAAGAAAGCGATAATGCGTCTGATCATCAAATTAACGGTACGGTTAAGATCGTGCTACTGCACGGTGAAACCCTTTGGGGGATCGCTAAAAGCCATGACACTACGGTGGATGAGATTGTGAAGCTTAACAATGTTAAGAGCCCTAACAAAATCCAAGAGGGACAATCGTTATGGGTCCCGAACGCAGTAATAAAGACGAGACCTCAAAATGAAGAGGCTATTATTGTGTCGACCAACACGGCTAACCCGTTACCAACAATTCTAACCTACGAGATATTTGTCAACAAAGAACCACAAGAGCCCCACGTGAATAATACGACTCTAGCTTATATAGACGCCGTTAAGACACCCAATGTAATAAATACGGCGGATCTAGGGGCAGAACCCCAAATCCTTTCTCGCAGTTTGGGGCGTTTGGTCACTAAAGAGGATCTGGAAACTTTAACTCGTGTTATCCATGGTGAAGCGCGAGGCGAAGACTTTGAAGGACAAGTAGCGGTTGGCGCAGTGGTACTTAATCGCGTGAAAGACTCTCGTTTTCCTAAAACAATTTATGGCGTCGTGTACCAATCAGGTGCATTTTCAGCAGTCCAAGACAAGCAGATTCAGCTAGACCCAAATGATCAGTCATACAAGGCGGCCGAAGCTGCGCTATCTGGAGTAGATCCGACGAACGGAGCATTATTTTACTTCAATCCACGTATTGCCACAGACAATTGGATCAAGAGTCGAGCGGTGGTTAAAAGAATAGGAAACCATACGTTCTCCATTTAGAGGGACTTGTGTGACACAGCTCTCGGTACTTACCACGCAGAGAAAACTAGCGTGTAAGCTCTTGTCTTTTGGGAGCGGGGTGCCCGGCCAACGCGACGTCCATGTCGCATGGCCGGCAGCTCACATCCATGTTCACTGCCCCTCATTTGGGGTCGCTTACACGAAGTTTTCTAAACTGCTTACGTAAAGACGTCGCGCTAGTGTGACACAAGCCCCAGGCTTGGAACCTGGGGTCATAGAGTGAAACGTAGAAAAACCCGCAACTTCATTAGTTGCGGGTTTTCTGATGGGGAAAATTCGTGATTACACTGTATGATGTTTGGGTAGGGAGTCGCCCTTGTGTAACGTGAAGAAAGCAATTTCTGGGGGAACATTTATCCTTAAAGGAACACTGCTTTCCCCAATGCCCCTGTTGATGTAAAGAGGAACACCATTGATCACATGATAGCCTTCATAAATCCCGTGGTCTCCCAGATAGGTATTGGTGAGCAGGGGTTTAAAGCCAGGAATGCGGATTTGCCCACCATGAGTATGACCAGTCAGGAGAAGATCTGCTCCATGTTCGGCGACCCCGTCGAGGCAATCTGTGGAATGGGCTAAGACTAGGCGAAAGCTCGACGTGGAGGTAGAACTGGAAGCGAGAACATTTTGATAGGCTAGATCCACATAGTCATGAGCGGTTGCCGGGTCGTCGACGCCGATAACCCAGAGATTAAGGCTGGGCAGAAAAGACGCATCGTTCAGTAAAGGCGTCCACCCTAAATTCTGAAACTGTTGAAGATAGTGTTTGAAGAGGGTGTGAGAAAGGTGACTGTAATCGTTGTTACCCATGACCACAAATTTTCCGTGAGGGGCCGTAAGCCCTCCTACATAGCTCTCTAGTTTATCGATATCGGTTCGTGTGGAAATGATATCTCCAGTGATGACGATGAGATCCGGTTTCTGAGCCATCACAAGCTGTTCTATGCGTTCGGGTAATATCTGTAATGTTTCTAAATGTAAATCACTCAGTTGGCAGATCGTTGTTTTTTCTAGGGCCGTTGGTAGATTGGGATAATACAAATCCCAATGTTCACTTTTCAGGTCTAGGGTATCATGTCTTGCATAGCCAAGAACCCCAATGCCCCCAAGGGGCAGCGTGGAAAGCAACCAATGGTTTGCTACAAAACCGCCAATGCCACGAAAAAAGTCGCGACGGGATAGGGTGTTAGCTGGCGGTGGGGTGAGCTTTTCAGGCATGGTTACCTCCTCATCTTAGCTTCCTAAATGTAGTATTCAGAACCCTTCCATTTAAGCTATCATATCATGTTATAAAGTACATTAAAATGAACGAGAAAAGGAGGGGAGCATGGTGAATTTCGGTGGGGATGAGCCAAATGGTCCTTATGATAATCAATTTGGTCAAGGATACTCTCCAGGTACTATTCGCGATACACTGGGCTCAGGACTTAAAGCAAGTGGTTTTTTTCAAAAAGACGGGAAAATCCAGAATTCAAGAGGCGGGTTCATAGGGGAAAAGCACCCGCCTTATCAAGGGATGTCATACCAGACCCCTCTAACTGAGCAAGGTACGGGCTTTATCCCCCAACAACCGACTGGCTACAATCAAGCTTATATGTATGCCCGGGGACAAGGGTATAATCAGGGGGGGTATCATCAAGGCATGGGTTATAATCAGAACCAAGGCTATAATCAAAACCAAGGCTATAATCAAAACCAGAACTATAGTCAAAACCAAGGCTATAATCAAACGCCCGCGCGTCAACTTATTTTGGAAGTCGCACAAGAAGGGATCATGGGCAATGGTGTGGCTACGATCTCACCGGACAACGCATTTCTTCTGATCGCCAATCTACCAGCACCTCAAACGTTCCTAGGACAAGGACAAACGGGGATGTATGCGGCTTATTTGGTGGATGACAAGGGAAAAACGGGATTTCTAGTGGGAGTTTTAAGACCAGTGGGCAATGGCGTCTATCGGGCTCATTTCCAAAGCCAAGTGCCACTTCAACATTACAGTCGAGTGGTAGTCTCCGTAGAAAATCCATCACAGCTTGCACAAGCGCCCAAGGGGCCAATTATTTTAAAAGTCAAAGAGCCTAACGGTATAATGACATTTCTCAACCCAGTGAAGAATACCGCAACGACGGTTTGGGGAAAAATAACTGGGCTAATCAGTGGTAGAATGAAAAAACCAGAGGTAATGCCTGAAGCAGCCCCCATCAGTCCGGAACTTCTACAATCTCTTAACCAAATGGGCGTAGACCCGGACCCAAATAGAACGTAAAGGCAAGGCTTTCCAGCTGTTTATAGAACAAAAGCAAGGGTAGGTAATTCAATTAGAGAGAATTACCTACCCTTGGTATGTATCAGTATATATTTATTTTCTGATACCCATCTGCATCGTTCGCAGGGGCACGTTGAGGAGCGTTGGCGACCGCTAGAAAAGAAACAGGATGACTAAAATCAGTGCAAGTATCCCAAACGTGCCCATGGTCACAGTGATGCCAAGTGTCGCTAAGCTTATTTTTGCTAACAGTAAATCCGGAAATATGACGATAAAGACGAACAAGGTTATCGCTAAAATACCCGCACCAAAGGCCGGGGACTGTACCAGTGGAATAAGGCGTTTAAATCCATAATCCCAAGGATCAGTTGTCTTGCATTCACAACCTCCACTTGGCGGAGCGGTTGAGTTGCGCGGTAAAGTCGCTGGAAGCGTTGTATTACGGTTTCGAGTGAGAAATCGCATCGGTATTCCCTCCGTTCCCTGTATCATCAGGAGTTCCTATTCCCGTTCGTTCCACCAAGAACTGAGCAAGCAGTAAACCCACAGCAATAAGCAGGTTGCCGGGTGCACCTGGTACTTCAAATAATGGGACACTAAACGAAGTATCCGGGCTTCCGTCAAAGGGTGCAAACGGTGCTGTAATAAATAAGGAGACACTTAAGTTATCGGGAAAAAGTGGTTCATCCCCACCCACCGGTCCAAAGCCTTGTCCCGGAGCTGATGAAACGGGTGCAGGCATAGGGGGTTGCTCATTCATAGCTGACTGCACAAGCTGGTTGAGTTGTTCTAAGGTAAGCGTTACCGGATAAGACGTAGAGGTCGCGCGCGTCAGGTTTGGAGGATGAGCCAAAGCTCGTTTAAAAAGAAACGACATCAGCACATCCATGGCCACGATAATCATAGAGGCAAAGTGAAGATCAATCGATGCCAACGGAAAGATCATTGAACTAACAGGACTGAACTTAACGTCTCGCCGGATAGGACTGGTCACTAAGATGGAAAATGAGAAAGGAGTCGCCGGCAATGGGGGGGAACAGTAATATTGGTTCATCACCGCGATCCTCCTTTCTAATTAGTACCATCAAAACCAAGTGCGGATTATAACCCAGGTTCCTAAAATCACAATGATCAGGAAAGCTATGAACGTAACGGGATGTGTGATATCATTAACGAGGCTAAGTCCCTGATGACCATTGACTAGCACGTTTCAATAACCCTCCTCTTATTATTTCCGAGTGAATCCAGGGGGGAGTTTAAGACCTTTTAACATTTCCGGTGAGATTTGCATCTTCTCCATTAAGTCTCCACCGCCACTGATACTATCAAGAATTTTCTGAGCCATGCCCTTTAATTCATCGGGTATAGGTAAATCATTGGCAGAGGGCATGCCGTGCATGGCAGTGGTAAGGGTTAGATTTACCATGGCCATAAGTTTTTCGAATTTTTGTTGCTGAATAAAATATGCTTTAATTAGGGGATATTTAGTGATAAGACGGACCTTAAGATCAATGAGCGCTATAGAGTCTTTTTCAGGAATGACTTTACTGAGCATATGAGTGGCGACCAACCCGCGCTCCTTTTCCTGGTACTGAATAAAGGCTTCTTGGCTTGCAGGATCAGCCATTATGGAAGCTTCTGCAGCTTTTAATTCCTGAATTTCTGGGGTATGAGACAGAGCTTCTCCCAATTCTCTGGCCTTGTTAATGTAACTCATGGGGGCACCTCCTATTTTCCTTATACAAAATATGCGTAGAAGGGCGTACTGGTGTCTGATCGGTCCCTTGAGATAGATGAAAATAGATTACCTTCGAGATGAAGCAGCAAAGTTAAGAAGGGCGTAAAATATGTTTCATATAGAAAGGGGGAATCTTTATGCGTACCTATCGTTTAGAAATACGCTTAATTCAGGCAGCTATTGGCCTTGCTTTTATAGTATTGATTGCCGGATTTTTTGGATTATGGGGGCAAAATGGTCAAGTACCCGAGGAAACAACCGGACCTGTAGTCACTACGCCAGCGCCACCGGTCAGCAATACGAAGATTGTCGCGCTAGGAGATTCGTTTACTTTAGGATACCCGCTCGACGCCGCCCATTCCTGGACGCAGCGCATGGCGGATGTTCTTAAGGTTGAAGTGATTAATAAGGGAAAAGTAAATCAGACGTCGAAAGACCTTCTTGCCCGCTTCGACGCAGATGTAGTGGCAGAGAAACCAGCTCAGGTCATTATCTTTGCAGGCATGGGCGATGGGATTGAGGGCGTGAACCGTGATGAGGTTCAAACGAATATTAAAGCAATGGTGGAGAAGGCAAAAGCCAATGAGATTATTCCAATACTTGCCCTACCAATTCCATACCCAGGGGCTCAACAAAACATTCAGGACATTCGGGAGACGGAGCTGAGTTACGCTAAGAAGGAAAATATTAAAATCTTAGACTTCACTTCGGTACTCTTTGATGCGAATAACAAATACTTAAGCGGTTTATCGTCGACTGATGGACAGTATCCGAACGACAAAGGGTATGCAACTATGGGCGATTATGCGGCTGAAACACTCAAATAGGAGGGTCGGCGAGACACTTGTTCAGCCATGTGGTCGTCGTGCCGAACTAGGACTTTAAACCCCTAATGAAAGCTGGCAGGGTTCCCGGCCATTCGACATCCTTGTCTCAGGGCCGGAGGGAAACGTCCTGTTTCCCTCCCTGCTTTATGAAAGCGGGTTTAAAGTCAAGTTTGGCTACGACGACCGCAGAGGCTTTTCGCCGTGTGATCGCCGACCCTCTGGTCAGTAACGTGGCAAGGTATCAAGACGCTCTGGAATATGTATGAGGGGTTAAAGCCGAGTTTGGCTACGATGACCGCAGAGGCTTCTCGCCGTGTGATCGCCAACCCTCCGGGCTGTTTTACGAAAGGAACGGTTGGGTGATCTTCCGCGTGTCATGGTGACGTTTTGTTTGTCCTGTGTAACGTATACTCGTTGCACAAAAAGGCGCGGTCTGTTTATAGAATGGATTTCTATAGACAGACCGCGCCTTTCTTATTAAAACTATTCTTCAGGTTCCAATCCAGGGGCTTGCGTGACATAAGCACGACGTCTCTACGAAAGCAGCCTAGCAAACTCCCTGTAAGCGACCCGGAAACGGGGCAGTGAACAAGGATGTGAACTGCCGGCCATGCGACAAGGACGTCGAGTTGGCCGGGAACCCCGCCACTCATAGACAAGAGCTTACATGGTTAGTTTGCTCTGATTCGCAGGACCGAGAGCGTTGTCACACAAGTCCCCGATAAGCAATTATAACGGACTTAACAAACTAACTAACGTAAAAAAGATAAAGCCAATGGTTCCGCCCAGCAGGGCATAACGCGGATGTCGTTCACGAGAGAGCGGGATGAGCTCAGCAAAGACCAGAAAAGCCATAGCACCTGCAGCGAGGGCAAGAAAGAAGGCCAAGGAATTTTGCACATTTTTAAGCACAAAGAGCCCTAGCAAGGCCCCCAGAGGCGTGAAGAAGGCGATCCCTACGTTGAGTAGAAGTATTTTCCAACCACGGATACCCGCCATCTTTAAGGGCGCCGAAGTCGCCATTCCTTCAGGAAGATTGTGCAAAGTAATGGCAAAGGCAATAAGAAGGCCGAGACCAGCTTCGTTGCTAACGGCGATGGCCATACCTTCCGGGATATCATGTAAGGCAATTCCCGTCGCGATGAGTAGCCCAGTCCTTTTTAGACGTTGACGACGTGACAAGGGGAGAGCGCTATTGGTGCCATGTAGACGTCTAGCAGCAAGGAACATGAAGAGCACGCCTATAATAAATCCAGCGCTCACTTGAAGAGGCGGACCAGACTTCCAAGCACTTGGAAGCAAATCAACACTCACAACTGCAAGCATTACCCCACCAGCTCCAGCTAAGAGGGACGCAAGAACACGTTCCTGTGGCTTACCAAACAACAACACAAGTAGGCTGCCAAAGGTTGTGGCTAGACCGGCAATCATGCTAATCCAAATAATTTTGTACATCTCGTCCATGAGTGACTCCTTTCTATAATTTATCGATACCCATATTTATGGCTCAAAGCCCTGCTTTATTCAAAAGAACTTGTACTGTTTTTACGGACAAGGCATAGATTTAGAGTGAGTTGAGTATGTGGGTGGAAATAGATCTAAAGAAGGGGCGAAAAATATGAAACGACGGATTTGGAACAGTTTTCTCATGGGGGCTGTTCTCCTCAGCCTCACTTTTGTTACGGGTTGTGGGACACTGGAGACATTAGTCAATAAGGATGGAGCGACAACATCATTGGGAGATTTTATTGGAGGAACGAAAACAACGCTTCCAGCTGTGACAACTACGACAACTTCTGGGGAAGCCAAGACAGTAGCACTGTACTTTTCGGATTCAACGGGTAAGTTACTGGTCAAGGAACAACGTACATTGCCTATGACCACGAGCGTAGCGAAAGAAACGGTGAATGAGTGGTTAAAAGGTCCTGCAGAAAAATCAGACACGGTGCTTGCTGCAGTACCCACCAACACGGTATTACTTGGTATTCTCCTCAAAGAAGATATTCTGACGGTCGATTTAAGTAAAGAGTTTATGCAACCCAATGCTAAGGTGTCACCGGAAGTCGCTCTATATGGACTCGTGAACACGTTGACCCAATTTTCAACGGTTAAACAGGTTCAAATTCGCATTGCTGGAACACCGCTCACCAAGTATGGAACCATCGACGCCACAACGTTAGTCAATAAAGGGAGTTTGGTCAAGGGAGCTACCACTAGTAACCCAATTATCCCAAGTACAGGAACAGGGGTCGTTGCTCCAGCCGATACGACGGGTGGAGACGGTGCCAGTTCTCCAAGTTCGGTAAACCTGTTTGATTATTCCGCTAGTCCTACTTGATAGGGTCGGGACGGGCATTTTGTTTGCCAAGACTAGTCGATCTCCCAAGCCAGACTAAACGTTCCACTTTCCAAGCCAGGGACGCAGTGCCACACACGCGCAACGTCTTTACGTAAGCAGAATAGCTCACATCGGTGTAAGCGACCCCAAATACGGGGCTACGGACTGCGAACAAGGATGCGAGTAACCGCCACTGCGCCAAGGACGGCGCAATAGGAGAGGCTGCCTGTTCATAGAATGAATTTCTATGAATAGGCAGCCCTTTTGTTATTAATCGTCTTCAAGTCAAAACCCTCCAGTTGCAGGTGGAAGACGTCCTTGTGTTCCACCCAGATTTACGTAAGAGAGGTTAAGCAAAGTTTGGCTACGATCCACACAATCATCAAAGCGTTTGATCGAGACCCTGTGACCGGGAATGGGGCGAAAAGCACTCCATAACATCTTTCTTATACATGGCAAACAAAACGTTCCCCTGTTACATAATGTTCCCTCGTTCCGTTCTCTGGCCCACGTTTCCAAGCCCGGGACGCAGTGTCACACAAGCGCGACGTCTTTACGTAAGCAGAATAGCAAACTTCCGTGTAAGCGACCCCATATACGGGGCAGTGCACACGGACGTGCACTGCCGCCATTGAGCCAAGGATGGCGAATTTGGCGGGTACCCCGTTCTCTCTTTAGGAGCTTACACGGTTAGTTTGCTCTGCGTCGTAAGTACCGAGCGCGGTGTCCACAAGTCATCTTCACACAATCTTGAGAACTTTCCTAAATACATCTCAAAAATAAGAGGTATACTTAATAACAACGATCGACGTGAAAGCCTATCTTTAGGCTTTTTAGATAATTGGGGGCGATGAGAGTGGAAATAAAAATTATATTGGTGGACGACGAACCGGAAATACTTACCCTCGTTAGAGACTATCTTTCACGGGAAGGGTTTAATGTCTTAACAGCTCAGAATGGAACAGACGGTATGCAACTCATTGAACGTGAAAAACCAGATCTCGTTTTACTTGACTGGATGCTCCCGGGAATGAGCGGCTTGGAAATGTGCAGACGGTTGCGTGAGACAAGCACGATTCCAATCATTATGCTCACCGCGAAGTCCGAGGAAATCGACAGAGTTCTAGGTCTGGAGTTTGGAGCAGATGATTATATAGTTAAGCCCTTTAGCCTTCGAGAATTGGCAGCGAGAATCAAGACGGTACTTCGGCGTTCCTCCGGGGTGGTACCGGATAAGGCAACCTCTTTGGTCATAGTCCGAGGCGATTTAGCCATTGATATCACTAGCCACAAGGTCACGAAAAGAGGGTCGGAAATACTGCTAACACCCACAGAATTCAATATACTTCATTTACTTGCCACTCGTCCTGGCACGGTTTATAGTCGGCTTCAACTATTGCGGCAAGCGATGGGGGAGGAGTACCTCTACTATGAGCGTTCCATTGATACACACGTTTCAAATTTGCGTAAAAAAGTAGAAGACAACCCAAGTGACCCAAAATATGTAGAGACGGTATTTGGCGTAGGGTATCGATTTGGAGAAGGGGTATGACCTTAAGACGTAAGTTTATCATGTCACTCATTGGCATGGTTTTTTTCATGGCGATCGTCTTTACCTCTATAGCTTTAATATCAACTCAAGCCTTAGTAGGACATGCTGAAACCTACGTCCAACAAGCCTTCGTAGAGAGGCTGAATCAGCAATTGAGTGTTTATTATGAGAGTAATGGGAGCTGGACAGGCGTTCAGGACTATGTGCTGAAAATCGAGGGGTCACCAGACCAGAGAGCCGGACGTTCACCCCGTGAGGCGCCACCCTTCTTGGTCTTCAATCAAAATAATAAAGTCGTGGCTGACCCGTCCAGTAAAAATCTTGGCAGGGATCTCGCTCAGCTTCATGCTGTTGCTGATATCACCCGACAATGGCAGGAAATAAAGGCGGGTGGGCAAACGGTGGGACATTACTGGCAAGAGCAACGGCCTATAGTGCCAAATAACAGAATGGCGGAAACCATTGGGACGTCAATTATCCAAGCAATGCTCATCGGGTTAAGCATCACCTCCATATTGGCGTTACTGTTAGGACTTTTATTAACACGTCATATTACGAAACCTTTAAATCACCTCATGCAGGCTGTTAGGAAAGTGGGAAAAGGGGATCTCTCATCCCGAGTTGTGGTGAAGGGAAAGGGAGATATTGCAATCTTAGCGCGAGATTTCAACCGGATGACTGAGCAACTGACAAGAAATGAGGAAGTGCGGCGCAACATGGTGGCGGATATTGCTCATGAATTGCGCACGCCCCTAGCGGTTATTCTCGGAAAACTTGAATCAATTCAGGAAGGGGTACTTCCGTCAACACCTGAAACCATACTGCCCATACAGGATGAGACGCTGAGACTGATTCGCTTGGTGAGAGATATGCAACAGTTGAGTCTGGCAGAGGCCGGTAAATTGCCGCTAGCGTTGCAAACAGTTGATCTAAAACAGATTGTAGAAAGAATTACAGAGCAATTCGCTATAGAATCCGAGGAACGAGGGTTGAAGGTTGAAATCGTAGGAGATGTACCTGAAGTCATAGGCGACCCAGACCGTTTAACCCAAGTTTTTGTGAACCTCATGGGCAATGCTCTTTTGCATACGGCAGCGGGAGGATCTCTTCGAGTATTGTTGGCAGAGGCGGAGAAACCTGTTAATGAGCGTCTGCTTGAGGACGAAACAACGCCTGTTTGGCTGGATGTCTTCCGATGCAAAAGGAATAAAAAAATGGAAGATCAGAACTCCAGAGAAGACAACACCCCCACAGGCAGTTTGAGATCAGACCGTTGGGTTGAAGTGACGGTAGTCGATTCTGGAGAAGGAATTCCAGAGGAAGAACTAGAGCATATTTTTGACCGCTTTTACCGTGTGGGCAAAGCACGGGAACGGGAAAACGGTGGAACAGGTTTAGGGCTGGCCATTGCCAAGGAGTTTATCCAGGCGCATGGTGGGTCTATTCAAGTGGAAAGTAAACAGGGTCAAGGTAGCTGTTTTAGAATCTTCTTACCCGTCAACCCAAGAATACATGCCTTAACAACTTCTTAAGAAGTCCTTCATTTCTTAAACATAACACTATGCTATATTTAGCAAGGAATTTCTAGTCCTTATAGTGATCCTTAATATTTAGTTCGTTTTAGAACAAGCTGAGAAAAGGAGAGAAAGCATGAACAAAAAATGGGTTATCATCGGGGTGGTGGGCGTTCTAGTCTTGGGAGGTAGTTATTGGACGTATAAACATTTTACGGCAAAACCTGTAGCAGCTGCTAATATCACCTCGAAAGCCAAAATGGGAGATGTAAGTAAAGTCATCACCGCAACAGGAACGGTTAACTTCCCCCAAGCGATTCCTTTAACCTTTGCACAAGCTGGCAAGATCTTAGAAGTTAACGTTAAGGCTGGAGATACCGTGGAAAAAGGGCAGGTGCTTGCCAAGATAGACTCCACGAAGCTTGAAAACGCCGTTTTGCAAGCACAGGCAGGCGTAACCTCAGCTAAAGCTAAACTTCAATCCGTTAAAGACATGTTTAATGCTCAAACAAAGGCTCGGGCCCAAGCGACACTCGCGGGTAACCAAGCCAAAGTAGCTCAAGCTCAAGATTCGCTTGCTCAGGCAAAATCAAATCCTGAAACTAGTGCAGAAGCTTTAGCTTCCAAACAGGCGGATGTAACGTCAGCACAAGCGAACGTAACATCAGCCCAATATGATGTGAAAGAGCAAGCACAGGGTCCCAAATCCGCAGACCTTCAATCAGCACAGTCCGGTATAGACATAGCTCAGATTCAACTGACTAGTGCGCAAGCGGAGGTGCTTGGCTCTTCAATTATAGCGCCAATGGACGCCGTGGTTGTCAGTGCACCGCTTGAGCTTTATCAACAGTCGGATGCACAATCGATGATCACGATTGCACCTGCTGGGGATACGCTTCAAGTGGATGCCTCCATTGATCAAGCAGATATTGCCCAAGTCAAAGTGGGACAGATCGTGGATGCAACCTTGGACGCTTATCTGGATGTTCATAACAGTGGCGTTGTGAGCGTCGTTGCCGTGCAAGGGACGGTCGTTTCCAATGTTACGACCTTTGTTGTAACGGTTAAGATGGATAAAGCCAGCGACTTGCTTCTCGCAGGCATGAATGCCAATATCAGCATTGTTGTGGCTGAGGCCAAAAATGTTTTAATGGTTCCTAGTGAAGCGGTTAAAACCAGGGGAGATAAAAAGAGCGTACTCATTCCCACTGACTCAGGTACAGGTAGTGCCGGCCAAGCTGATCCTGCTGCACAATCTAGCACAAATCCTAGAAGTGCACCCAATACAGGCATGGGTATGACAGCATCTGCCGGCCAGAATGTCACGGTGGAGATTGGGTTGGATGACGGAACCAATGTGGAAATCAAAAGTGGTATAAAAGAAGGCCAAGAGGTCATTATCGGCACTACTTCGACCATGGCAGCCAAAGCTGCTTCGGGGTTATTTAACTTAGGTGGTGGCGGTAATAGACCTGCGGGTGGTGCTGGGGGTAATTCTGGCGGTAGTGCTCCAAGTGGTGCTCCAGAGAAATAACTATATAAGTTTGGAAATGCCGAATACGTCAGGAGGGGTGCTCTTTGATCAATCTCAAAGGGATCAAAAAGATATATGCTACGGGTGATATTCAAGTTGTAGCTTTAGGCGGTGTAGACCTTCACGTGGGGGCAGGGGAGTTTGTAGCGATCATGGGACCTTCTGGCTCAGGAAAGTCAACGCTGATGAATATTTTAGGATGTCTGGATACCCCAACAGAAGGCGAATATTTTCTCGATGGAACAGATGTGGCAAAGGCTAGTGGGGATGACTTATCGGTGATTCGTAACCGAAAGATCGGCTTTGTTTTTCAGGGATTTAATCTTCTTGCGCGGACGACAGCCATAGAAAATGTGGAACTTCCCATGCTCTATGCTGGTCTGGGCGGCAAAGCAAGACGAGCTCGCGCCATGACTGCTTTAGAAGCTGTGGGTCTTGGTGATCGGATTCATCATCGTCCCACAGAACTTTCAGGTGGGCAGCAGCAGCGCGTCGCTATTGCAAGGGCGCTCGTCACGGAACCAGCGATTATCTTAGCGGATGAGCCGACGGGAAACTTAGACAGTCGCTCAAGTGAAGAAGTTATGGCGATCTTTCAGCAACTGCATGAGTTAGGAAATACCATCATCATTGTCACTCACGAACAGGAAATTGCCCAATTTACCCAACGAATTGTGCGGTTCCATGACGGCCATCTTGAAGCGGATGAAGTCGTACAAAATCCTCGGAAAGCCCAAACTCATGTTATTGAGGAGGGCGTTGCAAAGTGAACTTTCTGGAAAGTATCCGGGTCTCTCTCAGAGCGTTACGAGCCAACAAACTACGGTCTGCTTTGACGATGCTTGGGATGATTATTGGCGTGGCGGCGGTCATTGCTATGGTCGGAATCGGGAACGGGGCAACCGCTTCGATCACCTCTCAGATTCAGGGCTTGGGCTCAAACCTTCTTACGATTAGCTCGGGACAATCTAATACTGGGGGTGTGAGGGGGGGCGCAGGCAGCTCAACCAGCCTCACCATGACCGATGTATCTAAAATCACCCTTGATACGGCGGTCAAAGCAGTAGCCCCCGTTACGAGTACCAATGCTCAAGTGGTGCTGGGTAAAGGAAATACTTCCACAAGCATTACTGGGACCACCCAGGATTATGCAATCATTAAAAGTGTTACGTTAACTAGCGGGCGTTATATTACGACAGAGGACGTGGCTAATAGCGCGAGAGTTGCCGTCCTTGGACCCACGGTCGTTACAAACATTTTTGGGGACGCCAATGCCTCAGTCATCGGGAAAATCATTAAAATAAATAACGTACCCTTTCAAGTCATTGGTGTGACAACTGCCACAGGGTCAACGGGGATGCAAAGCAGTGATGACATGATTACCGCACCAATCAGCACAGTTCAAGCACGTTTAATTGGGAAAAAAACTGTGCGTAATATCCTGGTATCTGCTTCTTCAGCGGACCTTATGAAAACAGCACAAGATGAGATTACGGCGGCTTTGCATAAAGCTCATAAGATTGCAGAGGGAAAAACCGATGACTTCACGGTACAAAATCAGGCGGATACTTTAGCGACCATGACAGGGGTAACTCAAACGTTGACCATGCTCCTGGGCGGAATTGCGGGAATTTCCTTACTGGTTGGAGGCATCGGTATCATGAATATTATGCTTGTTTCGGTCACCGAACGAACACGGGAGATTGGAATCCGAAAAGCAATCGGAGCCAAAAGTAAAGATATTTTGCTCCAGTTTCTTATCGAAGCCGTCGTGCTTAGCGTCTTGGGGGGAGGTATAGGCATCGCCATTGGCTATGGAGGATCAACCCTTGCAGGGCAAGCCTTAAAGATGAGCACCAGTATTTCCCCAACCTCTGTGTTGGTGGCATTTGGTTTCTCAGCGATGATTGGCATTATTTTCGGGGTTTTTCCGGCAAGGAAGGCCGCGTCAATGGATCCTATTGATGCACTAAGGTACGAGTAAGGGACTTGGGCGACACGGCGCTCGGTGCCTACGACGTAGAGAGGGACTTGTGTGACAACGCTCTCCATGCCTACGATGCAGAGCAAACTAGCGTGTAAGCTCTTGTCTATGGGGACCGGGGTGCCCGGCCAACGCGACGTCCTTGTCGCATGGCCGGCAGCTCACATCCCTGTTCACTGCCCCGCATTTGGGGTCGCTTACACGGAGTTTGCTAAACTGCTTTCGTAGAGACGTCGCGCTTGTGTGACACTGCGTCCCGGGATTGGAACGGAGAACTTAGAACCGAACACGGTGAGGCGTGGGGATCTTGGGAGAAGAGGGCTGCTTTCGTAGAGGTGTGGCGCTTATATAAACGATCTTTATAGGATTTGAATTTGATTTCGCTTTGAAAAACCTGTCACTAAATGTGACGGGTTTTTACATACCCAAGAAGGGGTTCTGCTTGCAGGCATTAATATTATGTGAAAGGTGACTAATTCTAGAATAATGAAGGAAACTATACAGAGAATGACGAAGGGATAGTTTATGTTACATTGGACTGGTTAACCATACCAATACGAGCATATAATAGAAGAGTATTGGGAAGAAGGTTTTATATGGATCTGGACAGGAAAAGTGGTATACCCTATTATATCCAGCTTAAAGAACAGATTCTGCGACGTATTACCCAAGGTATTTGGACTGCGGGGACAAAACTTCCGACAGAACGGGAGTTGGCGGAAAGTTTAGCGGTGAGTCGGAATACTGTGGGTCAAGCCTATAAAGAACTGGAAAGTGAAGGGATCTTGAGCTCGGCTCGGGGCAGAGGAACTTATGTCACGAATACGTTACTGATGGGGCAACAGGAAGGTCGTAAAGAGAAGGTCTTGCGGATTGTTGATGTGGCCATGGAAGAAGCGGTTGGACTGGGTTTTTCGATTGATGATTTTGTCTCCTTTGCTCATGTGCGAGGGATGGAAAAGAAGCAGCTCCTTTCCCAAATGAAATTAGCGTATATCGTCAGTAACCCCGAGCAACTCTCAGACGGAAATTGGAATCTAGGTCTTGGTGTGAGTCTCTTACCATTTTTACTCTCGGAACTTCAGGAATCCCCTAGGGCACAAGAACGTTTGGTTGGGATGGATATGGCGGTGACGGGAGTGACTGAGCTTGCTGAAGTAAAAATTCTCTTTAATAAACTTCACATCCCCATTCTCGGAATTTCCTTACAGCCTAAACTCGGGACCCTCGTGCGTATTGCAAAATTGAGCATGGATCATGATTTGGCCTTGGTCTGTGAAAGCAACCAATTTGCCTTAAAAGTAAGAGCAGCATTAAAACAAGCTGGTTTGCAGCCGGTGATCAATACGCTGATTCAGCCCAGTGAGGAAAGCTTGCGTGAGGCGCTGTCAAAATGTGGCGCCGTAATTTTAGCGCCAAAGTTTCGGCTAAGGGTCGAAAAAGTGCTTCCAGAAAACATGGAATGTTTTGAGTTACTATTTGAACCGGATGAAGGGAGCCTGTATCTACTCAGGGGTGCTTTACTGGAATTAAAGGGGGAGAAACGTTGAAGAAACAACGCGTAATCGGTCTGTTTGACTCAGGTGTGGGTGGATTAACGGTGATGAAAGAAATTCTCGAGCAACTGCTCGATGTTAGAATTGTATATTTTGGAGATACGGCTAGAGTTCCCTATGGTAATCGTTCTAGGGAAGAACTGATCCGTTTCGGAGAAGAGATTGTCACCTTTCTAATTGGGCAAGGCGCAGAGGTCATTGTCGTGGCCTGTAATACCAGTTCGGCAACCGCTCTTCCAGTTTTACGGGAACGCTTTGACATACCAATGATTGGCATGGTTGAACCAGGCGCTCGCTTAGCGGTTCAGAAAACAATTGCGGGTAGGATTGGTCTGATCGCTACGGAAACCACCGTGCGCAGCAAGGCGTATTCGTCCGGAGTGAGTCGCGCGTTAGCTAAAGGAATCGTGCCCGAGAATTCGGTGCTGCGGCAGGCTTGGCAACAGGGAGAACAAGCGATTGCTTTGGTTAAAGCTCAGGGCTGCCCCCTCTTTGTTCCTTTGATTGAGGCCGGGCTGGCCAACTCCTCGGAAGCTCGAGGAATTGCTCGAACGTATTTGGCGCCACTCCAAGCCGCTGGTGTGGATGCGCTTATTTTGGGGTGCACGCATTTCCCCTTCCTTGAACCGGTTATTCACGAGATCTTAGGGGAAGATGTCTTACTTGTAGACCCGGCACTGGCGGTGGTGAAGGAGCTTGAATTACTACTTAAACAGATGGATGTGCAGGAAAGAGAGAGGAATTCTGGGCCTGTGGGGCAGGGCAGAAACGAAGGAACTGCAAAATATCTTGGCCTAGCACCCTCGCCGTCTGCTTTGGTCCTGGGAAAAGGTCACTGGCGCACCCGTTATTTTGTGAGTGGAGATCCGGGCCTATTCCGACAAGTTGGTAATACCCTACTGCAAGAACCCATTGATCTTGTTGAGCAAGTGACACTAGGTGATTAGTGAACTATATAAAAAATGACCAGGAGGGATTTACTGTGGAACAAAAGACCTTAGTCTTAGGGGTTATTGGCTCAGATGTTCATGCGGTGGGCAACCGGATTTTGGACTATGCCTTCACCCAAGCAGGCTTTAAAGTCATCAATATCGGGGTACTCTCAACTCAGGAGGAATTCATTCATGCCGCTATTGAAACAAATGCTGATGTTTTATTAGTCTCTTCCCTGTATGGGCACGGGGAGATGGATTGTCGTGGGCTGCGTGAGAAATGTCAGGAAACTGGAATTGGCAACATCTTAATGTATGTCGGAGGTAACTTGGTGATCGGAAAACAGGACTTTGAGTCCGTTAGAGAACGGTTCTTGGCGATGGGTTTTAATCGTGTTTACCCACCCGGAACTATGCCTGAGACCCCAATTTCAGATTTGCGTAGGGATCTAGGCATTTAAAGAAGATAATAACTCAAAAGATCACTTCTATTTTATTGAAGGTATGCAGCATTACATAGATTAAAGGGGGAATGGACCTTGCAGGCAGTCCTTCTCATTGATTTTGGAAGTACGTACACCAAAGTGACCATTGTGGACCTCTCTAGCGAAGAGATCATCGGGACAGCCCGAGCAGGTACGACCATTGAAACGAATATCATGGATGGGTTGAAAGCGGCGTTGACTCAAATTCCAGAACCTGAGGAAGGCTGGAATTTCGTTCGTAAACTTGCCTGTAGTAGCGCAGCAGGTGGGCTAAAGATGATTGCCAGCGGTCTAGTGAAAGAGCTTACCGGGGAGGCAGCAAGACGAGCAGCCCTGGGGGCCGGAGCTCGCTTGCTTCAAGTCTTTAGTTATGAGCTGACTGCACAGGATCTTGATACGATTATTGACTCTCAACCAGATATCCTATTATTAGCGGGAGGAACAGACGGTGGGAATCAAGAAATACTGCTAAAAAATGCAGAAATGCTTAGTAAACTCCCAACCAGTCTGCCTGTCGTGATTGCGGGTAATAAAGTCGTCTCGGCACAGGCTGCGGACCTCTTAAGAAAACGACACGACCCCGTGGTTGTTGCAGACAACGTGATGCCAGAGCTGGGTGTCTTGTCGGTAGAATCTGCTCGTTTAGCGATTAGAGAGGTATTTCTCACGCACATCATCAAGTCTAAGGGCTTAGATAAAGCAGAGGAGTTTATTGAGAAAATTATGATGCCAACGCCAGCTGCAGTGCTTGCCGCGGCAGAATTACTGGCGCAGGGATACGGCTCCGAACGGGGAATGGGTGACCTGATGATCGTGGATGTCGGCGGGGCCACAACGGATGTTCATTCGATTGCCAAGGGTGACCCCAGCAAACCCAGCGTGATGCTTAGAGGTTTACCAGAACCTTTTGCTAAACGGACGGTAGAGGGCGACCTAGGAATGCGTTTCAGTTCAGAAGCGTTGGTGGAAACGGCAGGTAGGCACCTGCTTGACTATCTCGACTGGACAGACGATCAAGTCGCCTGCCAGATAGGCTTATGTAAAGAAGATCCTTGGCGGATCCCAAAAACGGAAGAAGAGGCCAAGTTCGATGTTGCTATGGGTCGAATGGCTGTAAGTTTAGCTGTGAATCGCCACGTGGGAACGCTGGAAGTGGTATACACCCCTTTCGGAGCGACTTATGTTCAGTACGGCAAGGATTTGACACAATTGCCCGTCATAATTGGGACGGGAGGCGTCCTTCTTTATAACGCAGGTGCCTCGGAGATTCTACAGGGGGCAATCTTTAATCCGACCGAACCCACAATTCTCAAACCACAAAACCCCCGTTTTTATTTGGATAAAGAGTATATTTTAGCCGCCATGGGATTGCTTAGAGAAGTAGCACCCCTAGTTGCACTACACATCATGAAAAAATATATTGTCACACTATAGGAGGGCTTAGTTATGGAATTATCAGTCCAACAAATAGATGAGGAAGCGTTTCAAAGTCAGCGGCAAGAAGTCTTAGGACAATGGCAGACCGGTAAGGATGTCAACTTTGAAGAAGCCGTCGCGTATCATAAGACGTTACCTAAGAACAAAATATTTGCTGAAAAACTTGCCGAGGGGAAAGCAAAAGGCATCACATATGCTCAACCGCGTGCAGGAGTCGCTCTTGTGAATCATCATATTGAATTGCTGCGGTTCCTTCAAGATGACGGCGGGGCAGATTTCCTACCCACTACGATTGATTCCTATACTAGGCAAAACCGATATACTGAAGCCCAAGGGGGCATCGAAGAAAGCCGAGGCATCGGTCGGTCCATGCTTAATGGATTTCCGGCCGTTAACCATGGGGTTGCGGCTTGCCGACGAGTGATCGAAAGTGTTCAAGTGCCGGTTCAAGTTCGACACGGCACCCCCGATGCTCGTTTACTCGCAGAAATTACGATTGCTGGTGGATTTACCGCCTATGAAGGGGGCGGAATTTCTTATAACATACCGTATTCCAAAGACGTTTCTATAGAAAAGACGATTCAATACTGGCAGTATGTGGATCGCCTGGTCGGTCTGTATGAGGCGCAAGGCATTAAAATAAATCGGGAACCGTTCGGTCCCTTGACGGGAACCTTGGTTCCACCCGCCATTTCCCATGCAGTGGCAGTGATTGAAAGTATCCTTGCGGTGACACAAGGTGTTCGTAGCCTGACACTTGGCTATGGACAATGCGGTAATCTCATTCAAGACGTCGCAGCCTTGCATACCCTGCCCGTTCTTGCGGAAGAGTATTTAGCAAAACTCGGCTTGCCGAAAGTGATGGTCACCACGGCCTTTCATCAATGGATGGGTGGTTTCCCTCAAGACGAAGCCATGGCTTATGGCGTGATTTCCTGGGGTGCGGTGACTGCGGCCTTAGGCAAGGCCTCAAAAGTCATTGTGAAAACCCCGCATGAAGCACTTGGAATACCGACCAAAGAAGCTAATGCAGCAGGGATTCGTACAACTAAACAAATCTTAAACATGCTGAAAGACCAAAGCCTGCCCATGACTCCAGAACTCGCCATAGAAGAAGGTATGATTATGGCAGAAACGAGAGCCATACTCGATCGAGTGCTTGAGCTAGGTGAAGGGGATGCCGCAGTCGGTGCTGTGAGGGCTTTTAAAGCAGGGGTCATTGATGTACCCTTCGCGCCAAGTCGTTATAACTCCGGTAAGATTTTACCGGCCCGCGATAGCACAGGTGCAGTGCGTCTCTTAGATTTCGGAAATATTCCATTTGATGAGACGATTAAGGAATTTCATAGAGAACGCATTGCACAGCGTGGCAGGGATGAAGGACGGGATCCATCGTTTCAGATGGTCATTGATGATGTTTATGCGATTGGGAAAGGGATGCTCGTTGGTCGACCAAGAAGTTAACGATGTTGGTCGGTGTCGGTTGAGACACGTTCGTGACGGTCGCTCCGCAGGCCAAACTAGTCGCTCAAGCTTGCCTCCAAACAGGGTGCCCGGCGAATTCGTCATCCTTGACGAGTCGCCGGCTTCGCACGTCCTGTGCTCAGCCCTGTTTTCCGGGGCGCTTTCGTGAAGTTTGGCGGGCTGCTCGCTTTAGTCGCTCACTTAGTCTCAACCGGCACCTCCTTACAGGTCAGGTTAAGCCCCTTGGGGTACTGCACTTTAGGCTGGGTAAACGGAATAAGGTGATTGAGCCCTTGACGCTACAGCACTGTAAGCTCGGATCAAGATAACATTGATTGAGAATCTTAAAACATCAAAGGAGGGCATACATATTATGAAAATTGTGGACGTTATTGCTTCGTCGGGGCTGACCGGATTTTACTTTGATGATCAGAAAGCCATTAAATGCGGAATTACTCAGGACGGTTTTAATTGCTGTGGAGATCCTCAAACACCAGGATTTAAGGCGGTTCGCCAACGTGGTGAGTCTATTTCTGTGTTGCTTATTTTGGAAGATGGTCAGGTGGCGTCGGGGGATTGTGCGGCGGTTCAATATTCCGGGGCTGGCGGTAGAGATCCGCTCTTTTTAGCGGAAGAGTTTATTCCCATTATTCTGGACGAGATCGCGCCTAAGCTGGTGGGTCAGGACCTGGATTCCTTCCGTCATTTGGCAGGTCTTGTTGAGCATTCGAAACGTCCGAATGGGGAACGTTATCATACGGCGATTCGTTATGGAATAAGCCAAGCGATTCTCGATGGCGTGGCTAAAGCGAAAAAAATGACGATGACAGAAGTTATTTTAGAGGAATATGAACTTCCAATGGTCCTTCAACCTGTACCGATCTTTACCCAGAGCGGAGACGATCGTTATGATAACGCCGATAAGATGATTATCAAACGCGCTGGGGTATTACCTCACGCTTTAATTAACAATGTGGAGACTAAGTTGGGTAAAAACGGCGAACTGCTGTTGGGCTACGTGGAATGGCTTAGAAATAGGATCATGACGCTTGGCGGTGATGATTATCGCCCAGTATTGCACATCGATGTTTACGGCACGATTGGGCTTGCCTTTGAAGATAATATGGAGCGGATGGTTGAGTACTTTGGAAAGTTGGAAAAGATGGCGGCGCCGCTACATTTGCGAATTGAAGGACCGATGGATGCGGGTAGTGTCGAGGGCCAAATAGAACAACTTAAGGCCTTACGAAATGCCTTAAAGGCTCAAGGACTAAAGGTGGAAATCGTCGCGGATGAGTGGTGCAACACGTATGAGGATATCGTCAAGTTTGTGGATGCTCAGGCGGCAGATATGGTTCAGATCAAGACTCCGGACTTGGGCGGAATTCAAAATACGATTGAAGCAGTACTTTATGCAAAGAAATTTGGTGTCGGTGCTTATGTTGGCGGATCTTGCAATGAAACAGATGGGGGAGCACGGACGGCGGTCCATGTAGCGTTAGCTTCTCGCCCAGATCAAATGCTAGCAAAACCAGGGATGGGTGTCGATGAAGGACTGATGATTGTGACCAATGAGATGAATAGGACCTTGGCTATCTTGAGCAGGGCAGTCCGATTACAGGTTAGCAGGGAGTAGAAAACATCATGGGCAAAATCGGGTTAACAACGACGGTTCCCGTTGAAGTGATTTTCGCAGCGGGTGATACACCCGTTGATTTGAACAATATCTTTATTTCAAGTTCGGAAGCCATGCGCCGCGTGGAAGAGGCGGAGTTGGCTGGTTACCCACGAAATGTGTGCGGTTGGATCAAGGGATTATATTCCACGGCCTTGCATAACCCTGATATTCAGCGCATTGTTGCTGTGACTCAAGGAGATTGCAGTAATACTCACGCCCTGATGGAGACGTGGGAAGTGGAGGGGATTGAAATCATTCCCTTTGCCTTTCCGTATGACCGTGATCCCGACATGCTACGTCTTCAAATGGACAAGCTCGTGGAAGTGTTAGGCACAAATTGGAAGGCTGTAAATCTGCAAAAGAAACGCCTAGATGAAGTCCGATCCTTGGCCTGGGAAATTGATCGACTCACTTGGGAAGAAAACCGAGTGAGCGGCTTTGAAAACCATCTCTACCTTGTTTCTTGTTCGGATTTCAACGGTGATCCGGACGCCTTTGCACAACAGATGGAGGCGTTTATTCAAACCGCGCGGGATAGGGAGCCTTTGTTTCAGCAAAAGGTGCGTTCTAGATTGCGTAAGAAAGGGCGGGAACTACGCCTCGGCTTTATCGGAGTTCCACCTATTTTCCCCGAATTGTATAATTTTTTGGAAGAAAACGGAGCCCGTGTTGTGTTTAATGAAGTTCAGAGACAGTTCACAATGCCCTTTGAGACGGATGACGTCGTTGAACAGTACCGCTTATACACGTATCCTTATAAAGTATTTCAACGAATTGAGGATATTGCGAGGGAGGCAGAGCGCCGCCAACTAGACGGAATCATTCACTATACGCAAAGCTTTTGTTATCGCCAAATCGAGGATTTAATTATACGTAAAAAGCTGGATTACCCCATTCTGACTTTAGAAGGGGAAAATCCAACGGGGTTGGATGCCCGGAGTAAGATGAGATTAGAGTCATTTCTATCTATGCTTGGGTCGTGAGACACGTCCCTCGGCCATGCGTTCGTCGTGCCAAACTACGGCTTTGACCCGTGATGCAAGAGGGTAGGGTACCCGGCCAATTCGACATCCTTGTCTCAAGGCCGGCGGGAAACGTCCTGTTCCCCGCCCTACTGATGAAAGCGGGTTAAAGCCAAGTTTGGCTACGACTCACGCAAAGGCGTCGCGACGTGTGATCACGACCCTCTGGGCTGGGGACACGGGACACGGAAGAGTTGTAGTGGGTATCGTTCAGTCCTGTTTTCCACTTGTGGAAAAAGCGGATTGTGCGTTTCTGTGGGGTTTTAGAAAAAAGCTACGGGAATGTGAGAAAGGAGGGCAGCACATGTCTGGACAGATTATTTGTGGCATTGACCTAGGAAGCCGGAGTGTGAAGATCGCCCTCATGAGGTCAGGTGTTGAGGACGGAGACTTTGAGATCCTCCGTTTGGAGAGTTTGGATACAATTCGTTTCTACCGGGAGTATGGTCGAAAGCAGGGAGAGAAACTGGTCGTAGATTTTGAGGCCTTGGGCCTTCCTGTAGTGAATCACCTAGTTTCCACGGGTTATGGACGAAATACGTTGGAACTTGCCGGAGGGGAGGCTATTCCAGAGCTTAAGGCGCACGTGTTGGGTGCGATCTATCAGACCGGGCTCAAGGATTTTACGTTGGTCGATCTTGGTGGGCAAGACAGTAAAATCATTCAGGTTCGCAAGGGTAGAATGATCGATTTTATGACCAATGATAAGTGTGCAGCATCTTCGGGACGCTACTTAGAAAATATGGCCAGCATACTTGATGTATCGCTTGAGGAACTGGGACAATATGCAGAGGCCCCGGTGGAGTTGAACTCGACGTGCGCCGTGTTTGGCGAAAGCGAGTTGATCGGTAAAATTGTGGAAGGGTTCCCCTTAGCTGAACTAGCAGCAGGGGTGAACGTGACCATTGTCAAACGTATTTTGCCGCTGCTGCGCACCTTCACAGGGGAGGTTCTTGTCTTTACCGGAGGCGTCGCCCATAACCACGCAGTCGGTAAACTTCTGGAGGCCGGTTCTGGCAAGAAGGTGGTTATACCAAAGGAGCCGCAGTTTAATGGGGCGATTGGCTGTTGCTGTGAGGGTCGAGAGACATTTGGCAGCGAGATAGCATGAGGTGAGGCATTTTAACGAATATTCTTTGGAGGTGAAACTATGGTCAAGGCTTTAAAACTCATAACCCAGATCACGAACTATTCCCACGATAAATTAGTTCAATTGACCAGCCAATTAGGTCTGCACTACAACGATAAACAGCTGCATTTTCTCGTCATTGGACTTATGGGAATGATACTCTTTATATTTGTAAATATTATATTCAAGGTTCTTGCCCGGTACAGCATCATGGCAATTTCTTTTATTTATACGTTTACGGTGCTCGTCGTTCTGGTCTTCGCGATAGAAATTCAACAAAAATTAACCGGTCGTGGTCACATGGAATTCCAGGATATCGAGCAAGGGCTTTGGGGTTTCTTAGTTGCCTTTGCACTTTACCTGGGCGTAGTCATCATTTTTCGTTCAACCATTAAGTTCCTGAAATATAAAAATATTATTTCTGATGAGGTGAAGCAATGAGAATAACTAAGGTAGCAAAAGCCGGTACCTTGGAGTCCAATGACATCCTCATAATGGTCATACCCAATGAATCTGGAAAAGTAGAGCTTGAACTCGAAAGTATCGTCATGCAGCAGTTCGGCGACGTGATCGAGCAAGTGATTTTACATAAGGTCAAGGAAATGGACATCGAGGGGATAACGATTAAAGCTCAAGACAAGGGAGCCTTAGATTATACGATTGGTGCAAGAGTTGAAACTGCGATTAAGAGAGCACTCTAACAAACCTCTGCTAATTTGCAGCTAAATAATTAGTAGAGAACCAGTCCCTTATTGGCAGTAGATTGAGTGGAGGTGGGGTTCAGTGGAGAAACTAAGACGATCAATGCTGTTTATGCCGGGAAATAACCCTGGCATGCTTCAAGATGCGGCGATTCTTGGGGCTGATGCCATTATTCTAGACTTAGAAGATGCCGTCAGTCTCACGGAAAAAGATAGTGCCAGAATTTTGGTGCGAGAAGCCATTAAAACGATCGATTACTCGCAGGTCGAAGTCGTCGTGAGAGTCAATCCCTTAGATACTGAATTTGGGCCGCACGATGTCGACGTGATCGCCAGGGTCAAGCCAGATACGCTGTTGATCCCTAAGGCCAATGAACAACAAATCAAGCTTGTCGATACGATGCTGGATAAAATTGAAGAAGAAGAAGGCTACATAGCGGGAAGCATAAAGATCATTGCTCTCATAGAAACAGCCATTGGTTTAGCCACTGTTTACGACGTCATCAAAGCGTCCAAGCGGGTTGTCGGGGTGTTACTCGGAGGAGAAGATTTGACCGCGGATTTAGGCATCAGAAGAACCAAGGAAGGGGAAGAAATCCTATATGCCAGGAACAAGGTGGCAACAGCTTGCCGGGCTTTAAAGGTGGATTCTATCGATACTCCCTTTACAGATACCAACGATTATGAAGGGCTTGCCAAGGATACTGCTAAAGCAAAAAGCTTGGGCCTGACCGGAAAATCCGCCATTAATCCAAGACATATTGGGATCATCCATTCTGTCTTTGCACCGTCAGAGGAGGAACTAAAACATGCTTTGAGAGTCCTAACTGCCATGGAAGAAGCGGAAAAAGAAGGCAAGGGAGTCTGCTCCCTAGATGGTAAAATGATCGATGCGCCCGTGATAAATAGAGCGAAGAGAACGGTGGATCAAGGCATTAGACTGGGGATTATTAGGGACGAAGGTGGAGCAAGATGAAAACTATCTTAGGTCGAGAACTTCCAGATTATATTGAGGGTTATGGAGCGGTTACGCCTTTTCAAGGGGCTTTTAGGGAGGCGGGAATACACATTAGAAAAGCCGTCAAGGTGACCAGTGTGGACCCCTTTTCTCGAAAAGTACTCGATAACATAGACCTGGCGTTTGACAGGTTGAATATCAAAGATGGTATGACTATTTCGTTCCATCACCATTTAAGAAATGGTGATCAAGTTTTAAATGGGGTCGTGGAGGCGTTGGCAAAAAGAGGTGTAAAGGACCTAACCGTTGCTGCTAGCTCAATTTTCCCAATTCACGAACCGCTTGTAAAGTACCTTGAAAATGGCGTGGTCACGGGTCTCGTATCCAACTACATATCCGGTCCCGTTGCGGAAGCAATATCGCAGGGTAAATTAAAAAAACCGGCCATCATGCAGACCCATGGCGGACGCGCGAGAGCCATAGAAAGTGGGGATTTGCATATTGATGTCGCCTTTATAGCAGCACCCACCGCGGATATCTATGGGAACATGAATGGCGTTGATGGGGATGCCGCTTGCGGCACGTTAAGCTATGCTATGGCAGATGCAGAGTATGCGGATAAAACAATCGCTATCACGGATCATCTAGTGCCCTTCCCCGCCTGTCCCATTCAAATCAGCCAGGTGTTTGTCGATTATGTTGTTGAGGTGGAATCGATTGGAGACCCTCACGGCATTGTTTCAGGTACCACTAAAATCACCAAGGATCCAGTGTCGCTGATCATTGCTAAACGTGCGGCTGAGGTCATTAAGGCGTCAGGTTTAGTGAAAGAAGGCATGTCTTTTCAAACGGGAGCAGGCGGGACCTCGTTGGCCGTCGCTGCAGAGCTTAAATTAATTATGCAGCGCGAAGGCGTGGTGGGGAGTTTTGCTTCTGGTGGTGTCACAGGATATCTGGTGGACATGTTGGAAGAGGGACTTTTCCAAGCGCTCTTTGATGTTCAATGTTTTGATTTAAAGGCCATTGATTCGTATAGAAATAACCCTAAACATCAAGCGATGTCAGCTTCCATGTATGGAAATCCCCACACCAAGGGCGCGGTGGTGAACTGGCTAGATATAGTAATCCTGGGAGCGACCGAAATTGACACTGAATTTAATGTTAATGTTACAACCAGTTCCAATGGAATCATCATGGGTGGTTCCGGGGGGCATAGTGATACGGCCGCTGGTTCAAAACTTTCGATTGTCGTCACGAATCTGATGAAGTCTAGGCTTCCGATCATCAAGGATCGTGTGATCACCATGACAACTCCCGGAGAAAGCATTGATGTTGTCGTGACAGAACGAGGCATTGCCGTCAATCCGAGAAGAGCCGATTTGATTGAGAAGCTAAGGACTGCAAACCTACCCCTTGTGACCATAGAAGCATTGAAAACAATCTCGGAGAAAATTACAGGAGTACCTAAAGCTGTACACACCTTAGAGAAGATCGTGGCCGTGGTGGAATATCGAGATGGTCGTGTGATCGATGTCGTGAGGCAGGTAAAGAACCATGTATGGAGTTAACACTGAGCGAGTAGATCTTAAGAATCCGGTGGAAAGAGCTGAGGTTGAAGGCTTTCTCCAGGGTTTTAAGTTAGGCTTAGATCGTGACGTGGATTATACAATCATCATTAGAGATAGCGCGTCACACGATCCTAGAATCGTTGCTACCTGTTCCAAAGCTAAAAGTGTCTTAAAATGCTTTGCAGTCAGAGAAGAGCTTGAGGGTGAAGGGATCACGAGCCTCTTAATTTCCACATTAATTGATAAACTCTTCGAGGAGGGTATTTTCCACAGCTTTATATTCACGAAGCCTGCGAAGGCTCGTATCTTTTCTGCCCTCAATTTCAAGCTCATTCATAGCAATGCGGATGTGGCCCTGCTGGAAAATGGGATTTATGATATTCATCAAGCGATTGAGGCAATGGAAAACAAATATTCTATAGGGGAAGGCGAAAAAACAGCCCTAGTCATGAATTGTAATCCGTTCACCTTAGGGCACTATTATTTAATAGAAGAAGCAGCTAAGAAGAATCAACAAGTGCTTGTGTTCATCGTAGAAGAGGACCAGTCGCTGTTTCCCTTCGCGGTGAGATATGAACTGGTCTGTAAAGGCGTCGCACACTTGAAGAATGTTCAGGTCTTACCAAGTGGTGTGTACATTATCTCTTCAGTGACGTTTCCCTCCTATTTCATCAAAGAAGAGGGAGAAAGACTACGAGCTTATGCAGAGTTAGACGCCTCAATTTTCGGAAAGTATTTTTGCAGTCGCTTTAATATTACGAAGAGATATATAGGGGAGGAACCCTATAGCCCTGTTACGGCGGTGTACAATGAACAACTCAAGAAAGTACTTCCTACCTATGGCGTAGAAGTGCACGAGATCCCGAGAAAGGCGTTTGGCGATGTTCCTATCAGCGCCTCTAGCGTTAGAAATATTATAAAAGTTGGGGACGCGCACATACAGGAACTCAACCACCTTTTACCACAAGTGACCCTAGAGTTCTTAAACTCATACCTTGGAAGGGAGATCGTGGAGACGCTGAAAATTAGTGACTCTCCGAACTAAACGATGAAACAATACACCGCGGATGAGCTACTGGACGCGAGAGAAGAAAGGGTTGCTTTAATTGAGGCGCTCTTAAAGGAATATAACACCCCTTTATTAACGATGAGAGTCAACTTTCCCGGGCTTAGAAAAACGAACGATGTAACCATCACGATGATTAGAGAAATGAGCCGCTTGATTTGCACCCTCTTAGGCGATAAGGTGAGGGGAAAGCGACTAACGCAAGGCGCAGAAGGTCCCATGTTTTATGCTGCGGTGGATGAAGATGGTTTGGAGTTAAAGCTGATTTCTATTAATTTTGAAGAAAACCACACGCTGGGACGATGTTTAGATATCGATGTATATGATCGTTTGGGGCATAGCATTAGTCGTCAGGAACTTGGATTTCCCAGTAGGAAATGTTATCTCTGTGAGGACTATGCCCATCACTGCGTGAGAGCAAGAAGACACGGTGAGCAGGAAATCATTACTTATATTGAACAAAAATATAGTCGCTATGCAGAAGGTAGAGAGGATTAATGGTAGAACTGTATGGTAAAAAATATGAACCATAAGGTCAAGGACCATGGCATTAACATAGGAAGTCTAGCAGTCCAGGCAATGCTCTATGAAGCTTCCTGCACGCCATCGCCTGGGCTCATTTCTCGCACTTCAAGTGGCGCTCATACAGACATGGATTACTTTACCTTCTTAGATAGCGCCACCTCGCTCATGAACCCTTTGATTCATTGCACGGAAGCTGGGTTTAGTTCAAAGTCTCCCCAGGAAATATTTCAGCAACTGAGGGTGCTTGGGAAATTGGGAGAACAGCAAATGTTAGCGAAGACTTCTGGCGTAAATACCCATAAGGGAATGCTCTTTTTACTGGGCGTATGTTGTGCTGCTGGAGGGAAAGCCCTCTACCAGGGTATTCCCTTTACGTCGCTGTCAAGCATGATTAAAGAGATGACCTCCGGTGTGGTGGAGCGGGAATTAGTTGCCAGGCTGCAGGAGTTTAAAAAGGCCGATCAAGCGGCAATGACCCACGGAGAAAGATTGTTTTTGGAGCATAACGTCGTGGGAATACGAGGAGAGGTTCAAAGAGGTTTGCCCACAGTGTTTGACTTTTCTCTCAAATTTTACAAGGCAAATAAGGGTCTGAACAAAAATCATAGACTCGTGCAAACGCTTTTAGCCATTATGCAGGGTTGTGAGGATACTAATATTTTACATAGGCACTCTCTGGAAACGTTACAAGAAGTCCAGCAAACGGCAAAGCAGATCCTGTCCATAGGTGGCGTCACAACGATCAAAGGTATGAAAGCGATCGAAGCAATGAATGAGGATCTTTCAAAACGTAAAATTAGCCCTGGTGGCAGTGCGGATTTATTAGGGGTAACCGTCTTTTTGTATCTGTTAGAAGAGTATTTAGGGAGGGTTCGCGAGACACGTCCTCGGCCATGCGATCGTCGTGCCAAACTAGGGCTTTAATCCGTGATGAATGAGGGCAGCGTGCCCGGCCATTCGACATCCTTGTCTCAGAGGCCGGCGGGAAACATCCCTGTTTCCCGCCCTGCTTTGTGAAAGCGGATTAAAGCCGAGTTTGGCTACGACTCGCGCAAAGGCGTCGGAGCGTGTGATCGCGAGCCCTCTGGTCAGGAACGTGGGGCAGGGTATACGGCTATTCGACTATTCGCTGTGCAAGGATGGATAAGTGTCCCTGTAGCCGTGGTCGGCGAGAAGGGACCGTCGTAGGCACCGAGCACTGTGTCGTGCAAGTCCCGAAGGTATTACCAGGGGAAAATCATACAAGGAGGTTGTAACAAAGATGAAGGAACTATTGGTGGAAGAGATTATTTCAGCGGTTGAAAAACTTTGTATAGACGCCAATTACGATTTGGGTTCAGACATTATGGCTGGATTTCATAAGGGCTTAAAAGAGGAGCGGTCTCCCTTAGGCATCGAGGTGTTGGAACGTTTGATCGAGAACGCCGAAATTGCCCATCAGGAAAGAGTCCCAATGTGTCAGGACACTGGAATGGCGGTATTTTTTATTGAACTAGGCCAGGATCTGCATGTGGTAGGGGGCAGCCTTACTGACGCTATTAACGAAGGGGTTCGTAGAGGCTACGATAAAGGGTATTTGCGAAAGTCCGTCGTCGAAGACCCCTTTGAGCGGGTCAATACAGGAGATAACACGCCCGCTGTGATCCACTATGATATTGTTCCAGGCGATTCACTGCGCCTAATCGTTGCGCCTAATCGTTGCGCCTAAAGGGTTTGGCAGCGAAAACATGGGGGGCTTGAAAATGTGCAAGCCTTCTGAGGGCCTAGAAGGAGCGATGCAATTTGTTGTGGACACGGTGGAGCGTGCGGGTGGAAATCCCTGTCCTCCCATCATTGTGGGAGTAGGCGTGGGTGGTACGATGGAAAAAGCAACCTTCCTGGCCAAAAAAAGCTTACTGAGGGAAGTAGGAAAACACAATACAGAAGAGCGACTGGCGAACATTGAGGAAGCGTTATTAGAGCGCGTAAATCGACTAGGCATTGGGCCCCAAGGCTTTGGCGGTTTGGTGACTGCGCTAGCGGTTAACTTAGAAGTGTATCCCACTCATATTGCGGGTATGCCGGTCGCTGTTAACATAGGCTGTCATGCCACTCGCCACAAAGAGATCCGCTTGCAAGGGAGGGACATCATATGAGTGACGCCATACGACTGGAAACTCCCCTGACCCAAGACAAAGTCCAGAGCCTGAAAGCGGGGGATAAGGTTCTAATGAGCGGTGTAATTTATACGGGACGTGATGCCGCCCATAAAAAAATGGCTGAGGCCATGGATGCAGGGTTGGACCTTCCTTTTGAAATGAAAGATCAGATCATCTATTTCGTTGGGCCGACACCCCCAAAGCAGGGACAAGTGATTGGTTCGGCTGGGCCGACGACCAGCGGACGCATGGATGCCTATTCACCGAAGTTGATTGCTGAAGGGTTAACCGGCATGATTGGCAAGGGTCTTCGCTCCCTGGAAGTCATTGAAGCGATGAAACAACATGGTGCCGTCTACTTTGGCGCAATTGGTGGAGCTGGTGCTTTGATTGCCAAGCGCATTGTTTCAGCGGAAGTGATTGCCTATCCTGAACTGGGATCAGAAGCCGTACGTCGCTTAGTCGTTAACGATTTTCCGGTCATTGTGATCATTGACCATGAGGGGAACAATCTTTATGATTTAGGAAAAGCGCAGTACAGAAGGGCCTAGATTTTCTACTGTTATGTTTTGGTATAGGAATTTTCAGACAGATGACATTTTTAGCTTAATTGTGCTTAGTTTTCTTTTCTTAATAATTAAACCGAAGAATTAACACAAAACCTTCACAATTTATCATCCTACTACCCAAGGTTTTGAGGTATAATGAAGTTAATCTTGAAATACCCGATTGGAGTTGTCATGACTATGAATGGTTGCCCCATATGTGGAGCACGTGAAGTTGGCCGAATTGGCCGTGAACGCTATTACTGTAGAGAATGTTGCCACGAATGGACAAAGGGTGGCGGTGAGGTTAAAATTTATGAAGTATTGTCGGATGGCTCGGTAGAACAGTTGGAAGTGGAACACGAGCATTTCTTTCAGGAATTTTCTCATCGGGTGACCCGTCGTCGAGCTGGTTAAAGTACAAATCAAGCGTCAAGATCAGCAAACGCCTTTACTTAGTAATGAATTGAATTGCATAGTGATACTTAAAGAATAGCAGGAGAGAGCCAAATGTGGGTCTCTCCTGCTATTCTTTTTGTTGCGTTTAAAAAGGGCTGTCTTTTTTAGATACATTGGACGATAGTATCTATATACCTAGAAATTAGAAATAAATTTTTCAAAGGCTTGAGAGGATAAGTTTGATGATTGAACTTCAACGAGATGATCTCTATCAGTGGACCGGAGATAGGGTAGAGTGTGAAAGTGGCATACATTGGGGCATAGCCGAACAAGCCAACGGTATTGTGGCTATAATTGTAAATTCTCCTGGTGGAGTTTTGACAGGGAAACAGGTGCGCGTTTTGGCTGAGATTGTCGGGGACGATGGGGTTATTAAGAATACCCGTCGTATGACCTCTCTACTCCTTATTCCAAAAGATAAGGTTGGGTTTGCCTTGGAACAGCTCCATGCAGTAGGTTTGCGTGTGGCGAATTTGCATAAGAGCGTACGGAACATCGCGGCATGTCCAGGAAAGGGTTTTTCACCTAACTCTCGCGGTGACACATTAGGGCTCGCCAAAGTGCTCGATGAGACCTTTTACGGAACGATTCTCCCTTGGGATTTTAAAATTGGAATATCTGGCTGTCCTCGTAATTGTACGGGTGTGCAATGCCATGATCTGGGACTGATGGCAGAGCCACGTGGAAAATATTCACTATGGATAGGTGGTACAGAATCAGGGCTGAGTCCTACGCACGGAACGCTCGTGCGTAAAGGGATTCCACGCGATCAGGTTATCCCTGTAGTGAAACGTATTTTGGAAATGTATGTGGCCGGGGCAGAGGAGTTCGGAGCAGAACTTGGGGAAGGGGCCAAAGCCAGACTTTACCATGTCATAGAGAAAACAGGCTTTGAACGGTTTAAGGTGGCCATTGAAGAAGTCCTCAATTGAGATGACCTAATGGAAAGAAGGAGAGAAGTAGAAATATGGCAAATCAAGGATTTAGCAAGCTTAGTGCTTATAAGGCCTTTTCTAAGATAGATAAGTCCTGCGCGCAGGGATGTAAATGTTCTGCACTATGCCAACTGTTCATGGCGAAGGAATTCTTAAGTTTATCCGCTCAGACCGGGGAAAAATTTACCGATAAGATTCCGGAAGATATTCTAGATATGTTTCGGAGTGTTCCTTTAATCCATGAACGATACAAAAACCTAGAATTGCAAGAAGCCTTTGCTGAAGTCCAAGGTATTTGTGATAATTGTGGAACAGATGAGCACGATGCTTATTGTACGGTCAACGTGGTATTGACAGCCTTAGGAGTTCTACTGGAAGGCAAAGATTATGTGACGGATAAAGATAAGGAAATTGGGTAGGGGCATGCTGCATGGGGCACTGGAAACAGAGAGGATGAATTTTTAAACACTATCGTAGAAAAACCGACCAGGCGATTCGTGCCAGTTTGGCCTTTCAAAGACTTCTGAACTTTGATCAACAAGTCGTTATGGCTAGTTATATTCAGTCTTACATGGTCGAAATCGATAAAAAATCCGAATTAGAGAAGGCTCTAGATGAGATTGATCGCTTACAACGTAGGGTGAGCGATGCGAGTCAAGCTTTGGCCGCAACTTCGGAAGAAACAGCGGCCTCCGCTGCAGAAATGAATGATGTGACAGGGCTAATTTCGCACAATGCTTCCGAGGCAGCCCAATTCTCTCGTCAGGTTGATACTTTGGCACAAGAGGGCGCTCGGAGGATTCAAATGATCTCAGAGACGATTTTGCATCTAGCAGGTATGACCTCGGAGATGCAAGACAAAATGAACGAACTCGATAAAAGTTCTGCACGCATTGCCTCGGTGACGGATGTGATCAAGGAAATTGCATCACAAACCAATCTCTTGGCTTTAAACGCTGCCATTGAAGCCGCACGCGCAGGAGAAAGTGGCAGAGGCTTCGGAGTCGTGGCCGAGGAAGTAAAAAAACTGGCCAGTCATTCCGAACAGTCTGTTAAGGAGATCAGTGAGCTAATTACCATTACGAAGGAAAATACGGTTGCCGTGAACGAGTCCATCGCCCAAACGACTGAGGCCATGCAGAGTGCTGCGACGGAGGCGGAAGAAGTGGTAGGCCGTTTTGGAGAAATTATGTCTGCAATCGATGCCAGCATTCAACAGGTCCAGGGAATTGCCCATCAGATCGATGCCCTAGCTTTGACCGCGGCTCAAATCGGAGCGGCCTCCGAGGATGTGGCCAATTCCGCCACATCGTTGGCGCAGATGGGAATCATGAGTGACGACGAGCTCTAATCCCGCGACACGGAGTAAAATAGGTGACTTGCGTGACACCGCTCTCGGTACATACGACTCAGAGCAAACTAGTCGTGTAAGCTCTTAACATGGGTTCGGGGTTCCCGCCAGACTCGCCCTCCTTGGCTCGGTTGGCGGCAGATCACATCACGTTCACTGCCCCGTATCTGGGGTCGCTTCCACGAAGTTTGCTAGGCTGCTTTCGTAGAGACGTCGTGCTAGTGTAACGCAAGTCCCGGGCTTAGAACGGGAAACAGAACGAGAGCGCTGTCCATGGATGGACAGCGCTCTAATTCTGCATCCCGCCGGCCCTGAGACAAGGTCCCCTCCCGCCATCCTTGGCTCCGGTGACACTAGACCATCCATGGTCGTCGGATGTCTTGATTAATTGGCCGGGTACCCTTCTCTCATGCATAACGGGTTAAAGCCCTAGTTTGGCACGATGACCACAAGGCTAAGGACGTGTCTCGCGAACCCTCCGTTTTTGTGGTAAAGTAAGGAAAAAACTATTGATTCAATACAATCTAAGAAGAAGGTGCGTTAACGTGTTTTACCCTTTCGAAATGGAAAAATATCTTGAAACGTTGTTGGGTGAACGTGACCCACTGCTTCGAGAAATGGAAGAACAGGCGCTTAAGGAAACCATTCCGGTCGTGACGCCGATGGTGGGGAATTACCTTAATTTACTCGTACAAATGGGCAAAGCGCAGACTATTTTAGAGATCGGGACAGCCATCGGATATTCCACAATCTGGTTAGGTCGTGCGGCGGAAGGCACTGGAGGGCATGTCACGACGATTGATATGAATAAAGATCGGCGTGCCAGAGCCCTTAAATACTTTGAACGAGCGGGCCTTCAAAACCGTATTACAGCGTTAGAGGGTGATGCTCGAAAGATCTTACCCACCTTAGAGACTAAGTTTGACTTTGTGTTCATCGATGCCGCCAAGGGAGAGTATTTAGAGTATTTAAATCTTATTTACCCCTTAATTGCACCAGAAGGGGTACTCGTCGTGGACAACGTGCTTTTTCGTGGTTGGGTAGTACCGGGAAGTACATTTCCACCAAAATATAACCGTATGGTCAATGGCTTGCGCGAATTCATTGAGGAACTTAGCCAGAACCCTGAATTCACCACGACTGTTTTGCCCTTTGGAGATGGGGTGTCAGTGAGCAAGCGTGGGAGGGGAAGAGGGAATTGAAAATTCGTCATGGGGAGATTGATGTTCTAAGGGCTGTTGCGATTGTCTTGATGGTTATCTTTCATTTTATTTATGACTTAAAGGAGTTCGGGGGAGTCAGTGTTGACTATCAATCCCCTTTTTGGTTTTTTATTGGGAAATCCTCCGCCCTGACTTTTATCTTTGTCTCCGCCCTTTCCAGTGGATTTAGCAGATCGCCTGTTCGGAGAGGTCTAAAAGTGCTGTTCTACGCCATGGTAATCACAGCGGTGACCTTTGTGTTTATGAGAGCTGAATATGTTCGCTTTGGGATTCTGCACTTTTTAGGCGTGGCAATGATCTTGTCTCCGCTTCTCATCAGATTGCCTTCATGGTCTCTTTGGAGCCTTGCTGGGGCATCGGCCGTGCTTGGTTTTTGGTTCAAAGAGCAAATGCTGAAAACAAGTCTATTGATTCCTTTTGGCCTTATGTATGAGGGGTTTGCTTCCATAGATTATTATCCGCTTTTTCCCTATCTTGCGGTGACCCTCTTAGGAATCTTGGCATATAGGTATTTCTACGCCCAGCGGACCGAACCGCTATTCTTATTTAAATTAAAGTCAAAGCAAATTAAGTGGTTGAGCCGGAATTCGTTGGCCATATATCTAGTTCATCAACCCTTACTCCTTCTCATATTTTTTATTGTTAATCACCTTTGAGGCTGTGTTGGCATAAAAGTGGGTGTTAGAAAATAATTTAATAGGCAAGATTAATAGAGACAGAGCAAGGGAGGTAAATGTACTTTGATCATGTTTGTTCAAGAACATCTGATGCAGGCAGTCTACTTTGCTCCACGTGGGAAGAGAAGGCTCCTATTTTTGGGAACGAATATTCAACATCGCTACCTAAGCCCTGAGGACAAGTTAATAGGGTTTGTGGGAGATGCTGGTGCTGGGAAGTCGTTGCTCATCCGAGGAATGTTTCCGGGACTAGAATTGACGAATGATGATGATGGAATTAATATTCGACCGTTGCCCTTGATGGAAGATGCAGATTGTGGACGTTTCCGCTATCATACCTACCATTTGGATGCCCGTTTTGAATCCGCATTTACACAACCCTGGAAAATCGCGGAAGCTATTAAGAAAGCAATATCCACAGGACATCGCGTGGTCATCGAACATTTTGACCTGGTCTATGATCAACTGGGGGTTAATGCTGAAGTATTAATTGGGGTAGGGGAAGAAGTGATTGTAACCCGTCCCACGGTGTTTGGTCCAGAACCAGGCAGCATCGCAGCGATTGTTTTTGAGTCCATTAAATATCGCCGCATGGCTCATAGTGCCGAGGACATAACCTCAATGATCCTTGAAGAAATGGGTTTGCCAAAGCCGGAAGTGCATAGCGACATTAAACACGGCTTTGTCTTGGAGCTGTTGGAAAAACCGGACATAGATTTAGAATTAGTAGAACAACGTGTACTAGATTTAATAAAGGCTGACTTAACCATAGGCTTTGCCGATGACAAACACATTAGGGTTGGAGAAATGCTTTATCCTTGCACAGGTCCACGTATTCATATTCGCCGAACTAGCGAAATTATAGGTTTCCACTTACTTAAGGAATTCCGCTACGACTCTATAGCGAACCTTTACACCATAGCAGGTATTGTAGGTGAGAAAACGACACCAGCCCGTTCCATTGATCTGTTTGGAGGGCGTAGCCCGCATCCCACCAAATGAGCCTTCCTTGTTATAGGGACTCTCGGCCATCAAGCACAGTTGATTAGCGTTTCTCCTTTTATTCTGGTAAACTAAAATATGTAAAAAATACATAGGAGAAAGAAAGGTTAGGTTATTATATGCAACGTGCTCACGGTAGGGCTCATGATGAATTACGTACTGTAAAAATCTCACGACAGTTTACAAATATACCGGAGGGTTCGGTGCTCATTGAAATAGGAGAAACGCGGGTCTTATGTACCGCTAGCGTAGAGGAGAAAGTACCTCACTTTCAAAAAGGCTCCGGCAAAGGCTGGGTCACTGCTGAGTACGCGATGATTCCGCGGGCGACACAGACCCGGACTCAACGTGAAGCGACCAAAGGGAAACTGACTGGACGAACGATGGAAATTCAACGCCTCATCGGGCGAGCACTTCGCTCTGTGGTTGATTTAAAGAAGCTTGGCGAACGCACAATTTGGTTGGACTGTGATGTTTTGCAAGCAGATGGCGGAACCCGTACGGCTGCTATTACTGGAGCCTACGTTGCCTTGGTTGACGCGGTTCAGTTTTTATTAGAGAAGAAACTAATTCGTACCAATCCAATTCAGGATACACTAGCGGCCATTTCCGTGGGGAAGGTTAGAGGTCAGGCAGTACTAGATCTAGCCTATGAAGAAGATTCACAAGCGGAAGTAGATATGAATGTCGTCATGACTGGCGCTGGGAAGTTTGTAGAAATCCAAGGAACCGCAGAAGAAACCCCCTTTGACCGTAAAGATTTAGATGCATTTTTGGAACTTGCCGAAAAAGGGATTCGCACTCTGATGGACGTGCAGAAGTCCGCGGTGGAAACGACTGCGTGAAGATAATACTAGCGACTCAAAACCAAGGGAAAGTTCGAGAACTTCGAGAATTACTCGTAGATGAAGACATTCAAGTGCTTTCTTTACTGGATTTCCCTGACTTCGAAGACGTAGAGGAAACTGGAGTGACCTTCGCAGAGAACGCTGCACTTAAAGCCAGAGTAGCTGCGCAGAGAACAGGGCTAATTGCCCTGGCCGATGATTCTGGTTTAGAGGTAGATGTCTTAGAGGGTGCTCCAGGAGTCTATTCTGCCCGCTATGCTGGGGAACCAAAAGATGATGAACGCAACATTGATAAACTACTTTCTTCCTTAGAAAATGTCCCCGAGGACAAAAAAACGGCGCGCTTTCGTTGTGCGTTGGTTATGGCAACGCCTTTTGGGGAAGAGTATCTTACAGAAGGTGCTGTCGAAGGGCGAATATTAACTAAACGACGAGGATCGGATGGGTTTGGCTATGACCCAGTTTTTTATCTGCCGGAGTTTGCTCGGACGATGGCTGAACTCACCTTGAGTGAGAAAAATACCATAAGCCATCGAGCTCAAGCTTTTCGTAAAGGGATCCCGATTTTGCAAGCCATTAAAGGCAACCAAAAGGTAGACACATAAGCCTATGTAGGAGTACCTTGGTATCGCTTCCTATGTTGAAAAATATTTTATGAGTTTTTTCTTGACGAATCGTCAGAGATAAGCTATACTAATCAAGTCACCAATCGGGGCATAGCGCAGCTTGGCTAGCGCGCCTGGTTTGGGACCAGGAGGCCGGGGGTTCGAATCCCTCTGCCCCGACCATGATTTTTTCCCAAGTATTCGACTAAAATGGTACCCTGGCTTGACAGCCGTAATCCTTGCGCCTGTAGCTCAGTTGGATAGAGCATCTGCCTTCTAAGCAGGATGTCGGGGGTTCGAATCTCTCCAGGCGCACCAATAATTCAAATCTTATGGTGGGTGTGGCGAAGTGGTTAACGCACCGGTTTGTGGTACCGGCATTCGTGGGTTCGAGACCCATCATCCACCCCATAACGAAAACGTTGCACCGGGAATTCATTCCCGGTGCTTTTAATTTGCCCATAGTTTATTAACACACATAATGTATTTTTAACTATTAATGACCTAAGTGACGTCGATTAGAAGTTGCAAGCACAAACACCCGGTATCTCTTGATGGGAAACCGGGTGTTTTATGTCGTCATGTCTTAAGGCGTTAACGCCTATCTTGTGTGTTCGAAGGGATGCGTGCTTGTCGCAACTAAAATAAATCATGGTCCATTATTTCGTTTAGTGCAACAAATCGACAGCTGACCCCCTGAAAAAAACTTAGCCTATCGTAAGATATTATATAAGGGTTATTACAAAGCCCCAAAGAGCCTTTACTTAAGAACATAGGCCGTTGTAGTTTATCCAACTCAATTAAAGGAAAGAGGAATAAAATGAAGATGAACAAAAAACCAATCAGTATTGCCCTAGCGGCTGTGCTCCTGGCATTCCCACTCAGCTCTGTAATAGCTCAGGCGTCCATTCCTACGACTCCAGTAGAAATCGCAAGCACAGTCCCAACGACTGAAGCTGTAACTCCAGTAGTAGAACCCGTAGTCAATACAGACGTCGTGGATGCCACGGGTAAGCTTGTCATTGCGGCCGATGGGTACAGTGATTTTATTGCCGCACTCCAACAGGCCTTGACATTTAACCCAGAACATAAAGCCGAGTTGAATAAACGTCATGCCTATAGAAAATTAGCGCAAGCTCAGCAATACATGAAAGACGGAAATATTGAAGCCTGCAAGATCGCTTTTAGTGTGTACAAAGATAAAATAGCCAAGGCTCAGGAATTCCTCGAAGCGGCTGCAGATCCTACCACTGAGATCGCTGAGAATCTTGCCAAGGCCCTAGCGAAAGTTGATGCAAAAAATATTCAAGTTTTGACAGCTCTAATAGAGTCCGACAAGCTGCCACCTCAAGCTGCCGTAAGATTAGGACTTAATGTCGTGCGCACCATGGAGAAAGCAGTCGTTAAAATCCAAAAGGAAGAAGCAAAGGTTGACACAGCAGAGACTCCAGTAGTTCCAACTGATATAGAGAAGGAAGATTTAGAAAAACAAGCTAAAGCTGCCTTAACAGATTTTAAAAAGGCTGTTAATGAAAAAGATAAAGCGAAGGTTGACAAAGAAGTAAAAGACGACCGATCTAAAACAGAACGAATACAATCAGAACTGAATCAACAGTTAAAGAAACTAAGCCAACCAACACTCCGAACGTCAGATGATAATAATGATGGACGGAGCGAACAAGAACGTCGCGACACAAACAATCGTGAAGACAATAATCAAGGAGACGACAACAATCGTGAAGATCATAGGTAAATCATAAATCGAGATAACCAATAAGCGGCTCATATGAGCCGCTGATTTAATTTTCCATAGTACTACTATACAGATGAGCTTAATCTGAAAACATTTTTGTTAATGAAGAGCATGTCCTGAGGACTTTACGGATAGGATAATTTGGTAAGGCACCAGACTATGACTCTGGCATTCGTTGCTTCGAATCCACCCACCCCACCCATTAAACTATCGACGAAATAATTACTTGTCATCTCGTCGGAACTATGGTATTATACTTTCTGTTGCAACAATTATCATTATGCGGGAATGGCGGAACTGGCAGACGCACTGGATTTAGGTTCCAGCGGGTAAGACCGTGCAGGTTCAAGTCCTGTTTCCCGCACCATAAGGCTTTGAACGATTTTGTGTATCGCCCGTTACAGCGGATGATGCACAAATGATGCACAAAATATTTTCTTACTTGGACCATGCTTTATTGCATGGTTCTTTCTTTTTAAATCTGAAATACATGCGAGCTATATAGAGCTTATGGAACATGCTTGTGATCCTCTAAGGAGAGTCTCATATCATAGCCAGTAGGGTTCTGGAAGACTCTCAGGCCAAACGCTGGAACTATTGCTAATAGATGATCGAAAATATCTGATTGTATGCTTTCATAATTTGTCCATGTTGTATCATTGGTGAACACATAAATTTCTAGGCGTAAACCGTGTTCCCCCGGTGGCAATTGTCTCACCATCTGTACCATTTCTTTATTTATCTTGGGATGGCTTCTCAGATAAATCTGTATGTAGGCCCTGAAGGCACCAATGTTTGTAAGACGCCTGACATTCAACGCATGTGAAGTATCGACCTTATTTTCCAGGTTATATAAGGCTATTTCATCTTTTTTATCCCTTATATATTGAGATAAATAAGGGATTTTTTCAAACTCATCGAACATTTCATCTGTGCAAAAAGTGATACTAGTGATGTCAATATAGACAGAACGTCGGATTCTTCTGCCACCTGACTGTTTCATGCCACGCCAGTTCTTAAAAGAATCCGATACTAAGGCATAAGTGGGTATGGTCGTGGTCGTTTTATCAAAATTCTTTATTTTAACCGTATTCAGTGATATATCTATGACAATGCCGTTCGCACCATGTTGGGACATTTCAATCCAGTCACCCAACCGGATCATATCATTTGAAGACAGCTGAATACCTGCGACTAAACCCAGCAAGGAGTCTTTGAATACTAAGAGAAAAACTGCCGTTAAGGCTCCGATACCGCCTAGCAACAATAACGGATTCTGTTCGATTATGGTGGCGATGATGAAAATTCCACCAATGATATAGGCAAGAATCTTCGCTACCTCAAGATAACCCTTGATGGGTTTATTCTTAGAGACCTCATAAGTTTTGTAAATATCATTCATAGAATCCAAGAGGGCATGGACAAGTAAAATCACAGTTAAAAATATATAAACTAATGAGAATTTCTGAATAATTGACATCTGCGCTGACAGCGCTGTAGCAAAAGAATAAATAATCAGCGCGGGCACAATGTGGGATAGTTTATGAAATACTTTTCTCTCTAACAAGACATTGTCCCATTGACAGTGTGTTCTTATAATGAAATGGGAAACAGCTCTGAGGAATACTTCTTTGGAAACTAAATAGGCAAGTAGACTGAGCAATGAAATAAATATTAATAGTATTCCACACGACAGGTAGGCCGCTGTACTCTCGTTAATGCCAAATCCTATTATCTGATTTGTAATAAAATTGATAATTATAAGACCTCCTAATCCACTGTTGATTTGAACAGCATTGAATTCATTGTCTATTGCTCAAGCAATTGTATATAGTTTCATCAAATATGCACTAAACCATCCCATTTTAATTTATAGCTCATAATGATCGAGGGAAGGGCAGGCAACTAAAGATATATTGAAAAAAGCAAGTAGTAACCAATGATGAGCTTGGAATAGATTTAGTCTTTTAGTTACAGCGGAAGATGGACAAATGGTGCACAAAATATTTTATGACTTGGCTATGCTTTATTGCATAGTCCTTTTTAATTTTACAACATGATAAGCTGACTTTTATTGTGTACTTGCACAAAAGGATATAAATCGGAATATTTTTGAGTATAGAATAAAGGAGGTAATTTCTACAATGGCAGTATACCATTCTGTTCGTAAAGGTAACACGTTGCATCATATAGCTAAACATCATAGGACGACGGTTGTTATATTAATTTCATTGAACCCACACATTAGGAACCCTCATATGATTCATCCTGGTCAAAAAATAAGAGTTCGTTAGTAAAATATGACCTATATTATATAAACTTCATTCACTGTCCAATAAAGTCCTGGGTCAAGTTTGAGTTATGGGTCTGTAATAGTTCTTATACAATATTTATCATTGAGAAAGGCTCTAGCGTGATTTAAAATATACCCTATAGGGTGCATTTTAGTCGAAGCTGGGGCCTTATTGCCTTTTTAAATACGACTCAGAGGTAAAGGGAGGGCTGCGTTAACATCCCTCCCTTTACCTTAAATAACTATATGAGTGGAATTATTAATACCATCTTCTGCGAGCATAAGGATAAGCATAGGGGTACGGATAAGGGTAAGGATAAGGGTAAGGATAAGGGTAAGGGTAAGGCGCGGGGTAATAGCGAGGCGATGCAATAGTCCCTAGGCCAAATCCTAGAGCTAACGGAAGAAACCCAAAACCAAACATGAGAGCAACTCCTTTATCATAAATTCTATTTTTTTATTGTTGCGGATTATATACCATAATATGGAATAACATGCATGTCTTGTGCATGGAACACGCTTCCCATTTTATTAGAATATAAACTAGGCGTAGGTAGTATCAAACCAGCGAGTTAATAAAATTTCCATTATCAATTTGTAATTAGGAAGATTATAAGATGTTCTGGAAATTGAACTGTTCGGTCTCGGAAATATTATCGACCTGGAGTTTCAGCGCCGACACTTCCCCCAGAGACAACGAAATATCGCGGGTTTCAATATATTTATCTAAACGGTTCATGCTCATAGCGATGTCGTCGATCACTTGATGATCGAGGAGGACAGTCCACCAGGTTTTGTTTTTTTCTAAATTTTGCAGGGCAGTCCCCAATTCATTTTGAGCTGCCTCCCATTTCTGGGCGGAGATAGATTGCTCGACAGCCTCAATCTCAGTCCCCATAGTTTGAGCTGTTGTCTCAAGATACTTAGATGCTGTCAATGAACCGCCTAATAATAGAATGACAAGGACGATAATGGTTGGAACGGTGCGCAATGGGGGTCACCTCACTTTCTCTAGTTTACTATATTTATTTAATTAGCTTTGCTTAGATGACTTTGTTTAGATTTGATTTGCTTTGCTTTGCTTGCACGTAAAGTATCCCATAGCAATCAAGACTTGCGATGAGGACATGGTCTATCTTATCGATTGATTGCTTCTTGAGTTCGCCGGTTAACCAGTTAAGGTCTTTCTTACTTTCCTTGAGGTTGTTATGCTTAAGTTGTCCATCCATGATCAGAGCAAGCGGTAATGCTTCGTATTCTATTGATGTCTGTACATAGTGAGGAATACTTGGTGGTCGTTTTGGAGTTTTTTTGAAAACGCTTAATTGTCCGTTGGTTTCCAGAACAGCAAACTCTACATCCGCGATATTAGGGACATCTTTAATACGCAGTTCCTCTAGCAAGTCGGTTAAATTATAACGATTATTTTTCAATTGTTCTTCTGAAATTTTTCCGTGATGGATGAGAATACTCGGTGTACCACAAATGAGTTCCCTTGCTTTTTCGCTTTTTAACGAAATCCAGGCCAACACTAAATTTGTGAGTAGGAGAACAAGGATGGGTATGATGCCACTGAGAAGCGGAATTCCAGCATTTTGACTGGGAATGGCCGCAAGCTCGGAAATCATGATGATAACGACAAGCTCAAAAGGCTGCAACTGACCGATTTCCCTTTTTCCCATTAGGCGAAGGGCAATGATGACCAGTGCATATACAATGAAGGTTCTGAGCACAACAATGATCATATACCTTCTCCTTTCTTGACCGCTTAGGGTTGTTTTTAGTGAAGTTATCATACCCGGTATTTATGAGAGTTATGCCCCTGTAATTTGGTAAATCACCGATCTAAGCGCTATAATGGTTGTTAACAGATAGGTGGTCGAAAAAGGGCTTTGTAGTGGGGCCTATAAAAACTACCCCAATTTGATTAAGACTAATAAGTCTGTTATAATTGACAAGTGAATTTGTTATATTCGATCGGTAAAGGATGTACATGAAATGTTGACTCGGAAAAGGGGGAGCGAAATGTTCGCCCTTTAGGTATATTTTAGGTTGTTATGCCGAATCAACATGGAATTATGGAGATGTATACGGCTTAAGTAGGGGTTTGTAGTCTTAATAATAGGTAAGACTATCGATGAATCCCACTGCCTTGCACATAGAATAAATAGTGATTTAAGGGGGAGAATATATGTCAGTCTCAGTAGAAAATTTAGAAAAAAATATTGTAGCTTTAGAAGTGACCGTGGATGCAGAAAAATTCGTACTAGCGGTGAATCAAGCAGCCAAAACTTTGGCTAAAAAGGTGAATGTCCCTGGGTTCCGTAAAGGGAAGGCGCCGCGCCAGATGGTTGAACTTCATGTGGGCAAGGAAGCTCTTTACGACGAAGCGTTGGATCATTTGATTGGACCAGCTTATGCTGAAGCAGTGGTAGAAAGCGGTATTAATCCGGTGGACCGACCCGCAGTTGACCTTGTACAGATCGAAGAAGGAAAAGACCTGATCTTCAAAGCAAAAGTAACCGTTAAGCCTGAAGTTGAACTGGGTGAATATGTGGGACTACATATTGAACAAGATGCAGCGACCGTAACGGATGAGAAATTGCTTGAAGAACTCAAAAGTCAACAGCAACAACACGCCCGTCTTGTGACCCTTGAAGAAGGAACCGTTCAAAACGACGATACGGTGACCGTGGACTTCGAAGGATTTACTGGCGATGTCGCTTTCACTGGAGGAAAAGCAGAGAATTATGAACTAGCCATTGGATCTGGTACCTTCATCCCTGGTTTCGAAGAAGGTTTAATTGGGACTGAAATAGGACAACATGTTGATGTCAACGTTACCTTCCCTGTTGAATATCATAGTGAAGAGCTGGCAGGAAAAGAGGCAGTGTTTAAGACGAGCATTAAAAAGATCCAACGCAAAGAATTATCGCTGCTAGACGATGAATTTGCAAAAGATGTTAGTGAATTTGAGACACTTGATGAATTGAAAGCAGACTTGCGGAATAAATTATTAATGCAGGGTGAAAGCCAAGCTAAAGAGAATCACCTTAAAGCGATCACTTCTAAAGTAGTAGACAATGCCAGCGTTGAAATTCCTGAAGTCATGTTTACCGAACGCATCAAAGCGATGGTAGAGGATTTAAAGCGTAACCTATCTCAGCAAGGCATGACAATTGAGCAGTACTACGAGTTTTCCGGTACGACAGAAGAAGTTATGCTGGAGCGCCTGCGTCCTCAAGCAGCGGAAGGTGTCAAAACAGATTTAGTTTTAGAAGCAATTGGTAAGGCAGAAGGAATTCAGGTCACTGAAGACGAAGTAGATGAAGAGATCCAGAAACTGGGTGAGCGTCATAAACAAGACGCCAAGAAACTTAAGCAATCCCTCATTGAGCGTGGGGAAATGGAGTACTATAAACAAAGTTTGATCAGTGAAAAGGCGGTCAGCTTTTTAGTAGAACAAAACTCTTAATAAACCTGCGCGAGGGAAATTCTAAGGTATAGAGGTGAGAGGATGGCAAAGTACACCGACGACAAAAACCAACTAAAATGTTCGTTTTGCGGTAAAACTCAGGAGCAAGTCAAGAAATTGGTTGCAGGTCCAGGGGTTTACATTTGTGATGAATGCATAGAACTCTGCAATGAGATTGTAGAGGAAGAGCTGACTGACGATTTGGGCGTTGAAATTGGAGAAATACTGAAGCCAAAGGAAATTCGGGCGACGATTGATCAATATGTAATTGGTCAAGAGCAAGCCAAGAAAGCACTTTCAGTGGCAGTTTACAACCATTATAAACGTATTAATCTAGGTATGAAAATTGATGATGTTGAATTGCAAAAGTCAAACATCATTATGCTAGGACCCACTGGTTCAGGAAAGACTTTGCTTGCCTCGACGCTAGCTAAAGTCCTTAATGTTCCCTTTGCAATAGCAGATGCCACGTCACTTACAGAAGCAGGGTACGTAGGTGAGGATGTAGAGAATATTCTCCTCAAGTTAATTCAAGCCGCTGATTATGATGTGGAAAAAGCTGAAAAGGGCATTATTTACATCGATGAAATCGATAAGATTGCCCGTAAGTCTGAAAACCCCTCCATTACTCGAGATGTTTCTGGGGAAGGCGTTCAACAGGCCTTACTGAAAATTCTGGAAGGAACGGTTGCCAGCGTGCCCCCACAAGGTGGACGCAAACATCCGCACCAAGAATTCATTCAGTTGGATACCACGAATATTCTCTTTATTGTCGGCGGAGCGTTTGACGGTATCGAGAAAATTATCCAGACCCGATCCGGAGAAAAAACCATGGGCTTTGGAGCAAAAATACAAAATAAAACTGAGTCCAATGCCGGTGAAGTATTGAAAGATATTTTACCTTCAGACCTCCAGAAATTCGGGCTAATCCCCGAGTTTGTAGGACGTTTACCGGTGATCGTAACGCTTGAGGCGTTGGATGAATCGGCTTTAGTTCGCATCTTGACAGAACCCAAGAATGCCCTAGTTAAGCAATATCAAAAACTGATGGAGCTTGACGGTGTCACCTTGGAATTCAAAGACGCGGCACTTGAAGCGATCGCCACAGAAGCGATTCGCCGCAACACAGGCGCACGGGGCCTAAGGGCTATTGTCGAGGATATCATGCTCAATGTGATGTATGACTTGCCTTCTCGCAACGATGTCACGAAATGCGTAGTCACCCCGGACGTGGTCTCGAAGAAAGAAGAACCTCTTCTCGTCGTTGCTGATAAACTTAAAAAAGGCAAGAAAGAAGAATCCGCCTAAGAAAGTTTCTTCAAAGGGAGTTTAACGCCCTTTGAAGTTTAATGAATCGAACAAAGAGAAACACTAGGTTAGCTGTTTAACAGCGAATCTAGTGTTATTTTTTTCCCATTTTGTGGCAATACTAATACTGTTACCAGTAAGATTGCTCAGGATAGGGGAGGAAAAGAGGATATGATTGGATTCAGCGGTTTAGCTATGGTTGCTCAGTTGGTGTTCACCGTCGTTATAGGTCTTTATTTTTGGGGGATGCTCAAGTCCCAAAGGGGCAACAAAACCTTAGTTGAACGAGAGTCCCGTAAGGAACTTGAAAAATTACAAACCATGCGCAAGATTGCGTTAACAACGCCATTGTCGGAAAAAACTCGTCCCACTAATTTTGAGGAAATTATAGGGCAAAAAGAGGGAATCAAAGCCTTGCGAGCTGCGTTATGTGGCCCGAACCCCCAGCATGTTCTGATTTATGGAGCGCCCGGTGTCGGTAAGACGGCAGCCGCCCGCTTAATCTTAGAAGAAGCCAAGAAGAATTCACTCTCACCCTTTAAACAAAGCGCCCATTTCACAGAAATAGACGGAGCCACCGCACGGTTTGATGAGCGAGGGATCGCAGATCCGTTAATCGGTTCGGTCCATGACCCAATTTACCAAGGCGCTGGAGCCATGGGGTTGGCGGGAATTCCTCAACCGAAACAAGGCGCGGTCACGAAGGCGCACGGCGGAATTTTATTTATCGATGAAATTGGAGAACTTCATCCAATTCAAATTAACAAGCTTTTAAAAGTTCTAGAGGATCGCAAAGTGACCATGGAAAGTGCCTACTATAGCTCCGAAGACCCCAATATCCCACAACATATTCACGATATATTTCGAAATGGCCTTCCAGCTGATTTCCGTCTCGTAGGGGCAACGACTCGAAGTCCAGAACAAATTCCTCCCGCCATTCGTTCGCGGTGCCTGGAGGTTTATTTTCGAGGTCTGCTACCAGATGAAGTCGCAGAAATCGGTCGTGTAGCAGCAGCAAAGATGGGGATGCCCATTACCCCTGCAGCCATCGATGTCATTAAACAATATGCCGCTAATGGACGTGAAGCGGTCAATATGGTTCAGCTAGCGGCTGGGGTCGCTTTAACCGATCAATTACCCGAGATTGATGTGAAAATAGTGGAATGGGTTGTCACAACGGGGCAATATTCCCCTCGACCGGATAGAAAAGTGCCCCTGGAGGCCAGTGTTGGAGCGGTCAACGGGTTGGCTGTTTACGGGCCCAATATGGGGGTGCTTCTGGAGCTTGAAGTCACGGCACTGCCGGTTGCTCCTGGCACAGGCGTCCTCATGGTAACCGGAATCGTCGAGGAAGAAGAACAAGGCAGTGAAGGAAAGAAAACTCGGCGTAAGAGCATGGCACGCAGTTCCGTGGAGAATGTCCTAACTGTTTTAAAGCGTCAAATAAAAATTGAACCTCGGAATTATGACATTCACGTGAACTTTCCGGGCGGCGGTCCCATCGATGGACCCTCCGCGGGGATTGCCATCGCGACGGCGACTATTTCAGCCATTCGTCAACAAAAGGTGGATAACTTTCTAGCAATGACCGGGGAACTATCGATCCGAGGACGCGTGAAACCCATCGGAGGAGTCGCCGCCAAGATCGAAGCTGCAAAACAAGCTGGTTGCAAGCGGGTTCTGATTCCTAAGGAAAACTGGCAGGAACGCTTTGCCGAATATAGCAAAGACATCGAAATTATTCCAGTGGAAGAGATTGCCCAAGTGTTAGAATTGGCCATAATATCAGCCATAAATTTGGATAAAATTGAAATTCAACCGCCTCTTGAAGAAATCTTGAACAGCATGGATTTTGTCGTCAATAAAGCGGCAACCAACGTCTTCGTGAATTTGCCTGAACAGGGTGAAACATGTTAGAATAGTTCAAGAATAAGTTTGGCACACTATATTTAGTGTGCCTTTTTACTATACCAATATAGGACCAAACACGCATGAAAATCGGCCATTACGGTCAGATAATTATAATAGGGGGCATATTTAATGAGTGAAGGACGCGAATTGCCATTACTCCCGCTACGTGGGATTTTAGTGTTTCCGTATATGGTTATTCACCTGGATGTCGGTAGGGAACGTTCGATGGCTGCCATTGAGGAGGCCATGCTGGGCGATCGAATTATTTTATTAGCTTCTCAGAAAGAGACAGAGATTGATGCACCGACTGCGGAAGATCTCTACGAAATGGGTACAGTCGCTGAAATAAAGCAACTCTTGAAACTTCCGGGCGGGACCATGCGTGTCTTGGTCGAAGGAATTTCACGCGGACGGGTCCTTGAATTCTTGGAGGAAGAAAAGTACTTCAAGGTGCGGGTTGAGGAACTCCCTGTGGAAAAGATACCACGCACACCGGAAATTGATACCTTAATTCGAGGTATGACGCATCAGTTTGAGGAATATGCCAAACTTGGCAAACGGGTTCCTGTAGAAACCTTGGGAACCGTTTTAGCAGTTGATGATCCGGGACAATTGGCAGACATCGTCGCATCACACCTGAACTTAAAAGTACCCGATAAGCAAACCATCTTGGAAGCCGTGGCAGTGGAACTTCGTCTAGAACGCTTAACGGAACTCATCATGCGGGAAATCGAGATCTTAGAACTGGAACGACGCATTGGTCAAAGAGTGCGTAAACAAATGGATAAAGCGCAAAAGGAATACTATTTGCGGGAACAGATGAAGGCGATCCAAAAAGAACTGGGAGATAAGGATGAGCGGATCGTAGAGTCCGAGGAATTAATGGAGAAACTTGCCAAAGCAAAGTGCCCCAAGGAAGTCGAGAAAAAGGCGATCAAAGAAATTGAACGCTTAGAAAAAATGCCCCCTTCTTCAGCGGAAGGCACGGTAGTTCGCACGTATTTGGACTGGCTCCTGACTGTTCCTTGGACGAAAACCTCCAAAGATAAAATCGATCTACAAAAGGCCGAGGACATTTTAAATGAGGACCACTACGGATTAGAAAAAATTAAAGAACGAATTCTGGAGTTTTTGGCCATCCGTAAATTGACCCCCAAAATGAAAAGCCCCATTCTATGTTTAGTCGGTCCACCTGGGGTTGGCAAGACGTCTTTAGCAAAATCAATTACTAGGGCCTTGAATCGTAAATTCGTGCGCATGTCCTTAGGCGGGCTGCGTGATGAAGCTGAAATCAGAGGCCACCGCCGAACCTACATTGGGGCATTACCAGGCAGGATCATTCAGGGTGTTAGAACAGCAGGAACCCGTAATTCAGTGTTTCTGTTAGATGAGATTGATAAGATGACGTCGGATTTTCGTGGCGACCCAGCCTCAGCACTTTTAGAGGTTTTGGATCCCGAGCAAAATAGTACCTTCACGGATCATTACTTGGAACTCCCCTTTGATTTATCTCAAACTCTTTTTGTACTAACCGCCAATACCTTGCACACCATTCCTCGTCCGCTCCTAGACCGGATGGAGATTATTACCCTGAGTGGCTATACAGAAGAGGAAAAGGTGAATATCGCTTTGCGTTACCTGGTCCCTAAGCAGATGGAAGCGCATGGACTGACTGCGGATATACTAACCCTCGATGAGGAAGTCCTGCTCAAGCTGGTTCAAGGATACACTCGGGAGTCTGGAGTGCGCGGGATGGAGCGACAAATCGCTAATCTATGCCGAAAAGTTGCCCTTCGTTGGGTGAAGAAAGACTGGGAACCCCATAAGCTGACGTTGGAAGATCTTGAGTTAGCGCTAGGTGCACCTCGCTATCATTTCCAAGTAGCGGCGAAGGCTCCTGAAATCGGGGCAGTCACGGGTCTAGCCTTCACTGAAGTGGGTGGAGTAGTACTCACCGTAGAAGTAACGCCTTTGCCGGGAAAAGGGAAATTAACGTTAACCGGTCAACTCGGGGATGTTATGAAGGAGTCAGCACAGGCAGCTTGGACTTTTGTACGGGCACATGCGCTTAGCTTGGGGATTGAAGAGGACTTTTATGATCGAACAGATCTTCACATCCACGTTCCAGAAGGCGCTACGCCCAAAGACGGTCCTTCAGCAGGCGTTACGATGGCGACCGCGATAGCCTCCGCTTTAGCGAAACGTTCCGTACGTTCAGATCTAGCCATGACGGGTGAAATCACTTTGCGCGGCAACGTTTTACCCATCGGTGGGGTGAAGGAAAAAGTTTTAGCCGCTCATAGGGCAGGTATCAAAGTTGTGATACTGCCTGAGGAAAACCGCAAGGACCTGGAAGAAGATGTCCCAGATAAAGTTCGTAAATTGATGGAATTCCATTTTGTAAGTCGCGTTGAAGAGGTACTGAAACTTGCGCTCTTGCCCTTGGCTAATTCAGATAAAGCCCAGGAGGATGCCCCGAGGCACTCCTTATATGGCGCAAAAGGGATTTCCAACGAAGGAAGGGCTGAGGATAGTCCGGTCGTGTCCTAACACCTTTGTTGCAGGCAAGAGGGTTCGCGAGACACTTGTTGGTCCGAGAGACACTTGTTCAGCCATGGGAGGGTCCGCGAGACACTTGCTCAACCATGCGATCGTCGTGACAAACTAGGGCTTTAACCCGTGATGCATGAGAGAAGGATACCCGGCCAATTCGACATCCTTGTCTCAGGGCCGGCGGGAAACGTCCTGTTTCCCGTCCTTCGGATGAAAGCGGGTTAAAGCCGAGTTTGGCTACGACGACCGCAGAGGCCTCCCGCCGTGTGATCGCGGACCCTCCTGGGTCAGGAACGAAGGCATGCATGGATGATTGTTTTGTCTCACGGTCTCTTGTTAAAGAGACTATTGGGCGCTACATAAAAGCTTGCGTTAAAGTGGACAAAGATTGAAGTCGAGGACGGGACTCTTCTCGCAGTACGACAGTAAAGGGTTTATCACCATATGATCGCGGACCTTCCTGATAGGTGCCGCGATCCATTAGCACGGTCCTATCCCGGGACGCAGTGCCACACGGCGCGACGTCTTTACGTAAGCAGAATAGCAAACTCCACGAAAGCGACCGACCCAAAATAAGGGGCAGTGCACAGGACGTGCACTGCCGCCATTGAGCCAAGGATGGCGAATTTGGCGGGTACCCCGCTCCGAATAGAACGAGCTTGAGCGGCATGTCCAACGCGCAGAATGAGAGCGCTGTCCATGGATGGACGAGTGTCCCTGTAGCCAAGGATGGCGAGAAGGGACTGTCGCCCAAGTCCCAGAAAGAAGGTTTCAAATCTTGATAGTTATTCGTAAGGCAGAATATGTGGCTTCTGCGGTAAAATATGAACAGTATCCTGTTGGAGGTTTGCCAGAGATTGCTATGGCTGGCCGGTCCAATGTGGGTAAGTCGTCTCTGATTAATAGTTTTTTAGGGCGAAAAAACTTAGCGAGAACGGGTAATACTCCTGGAAAAACACAAACGCTTAATTTTTACGGAGTCAATGATCAGTGGTTCCTGGTGGATTTACCGGGTTATGGCTATGCTAAAGTGGCTAAAGCGGTCAATGCTCAGTGGGGCCCCATGATGGAAGCGTATCTTAAAAAGCGAGAGCCGTTGCGGGCTGTGATTCAAATCGTCGATATCCGTCATGCACCCAGTATGGAAGATATTGAAATGCAGCAGTGGCTGCGCAAAATGCAGGTTCCAACCATGGTCGTAGCGACGAAAGTTGATAAAGTCGCACGAGGACAGTGGCAGAAGCACTTGAGTGTGATTGCCAAGGCCTTAGATATTTCTGATGTGTCAATGATTCTCCCTTTTTCCTCACAGACGGGGGTTGGAAGTAAAGAGCTAAATGAATCGCTTGAAGAGATATTAGGATTAGGCGAGGAAGCCGCACAATAGTGTGACCTCACCCGAGGGCCAATATAATTCAGTAATAATAAATAAATGAATACATTAATTAAAAGATAATAGCCCAATCACTTGATGCTGAAAAATCATATGATTGGGCTATTTAGCACCCCTCTTCAAGCAAAATCAAAATAAGAGCGAGGACGGAATAAAATCCTACCTCGCTCTTATTCTAACCTCACGTTTCCTATTCTTTGATCTGAGCCTTACGGATGAGTAGATAATTAAACCCACAGATTATCACGGTTAACAGCAACATGTTGAGCGAACCAACATATGGATTGGGAATGGCACCAGAGAATCCCATGGCTCTCACAATAAATTTGAGTATAGACTCGAACAGTCTTCCATCTGTGTATTGGTTTAAGATGATCAGTAGACCCGAAAGTATAAAAGGCGCAGAGGAAATTGCATAAGCCATTCGTTTGCTACTTCGATAATAAACCATATTTATAAACCAACCAAGGACTAAAAGAAGGGAGAATACACCGAGGAACCAAACAACCGTACCCATAGTGCTGTTATCCTTATAAAGTAAGGTGTACAACACCACAATCTGTATATGCATCTTCCTTATGAACGAAAGTAGCAGTGTAGTCGCCACTGCCCAAGCAGCAGCTATAATTGCCATAGAGAAAATATTAGCCCAAAATAAGCTCCTTCGTGACACTGCATTCGCCAACATGAATTTAAAACTAGGTGAGAAAGACAATAATCCGAAAATGAATATCCATATAAAGACGACTAAGTCACTACTTCCGGCAGATATACCAGAGCCGGGAAATATATAGGTGACAGTGACTGATATCAAGATATTTAAAGCGATGATTGAAAGACATACCAAGCTTTGAGTTTTAAACTTCATCAACTGATATTTTGTAGCACCAAAAATATTACCCATGGTTTCAAACCTCCTTTAAGAATTGGTTAGATCGATAATTAATTCTTGTAGCTTTACCGGGCATATCTCAAGACCGAATTCCTTAATGACCGCTTGATCGTTGCTATCACGAGTTTGATAAAGGGTGGTCGTTTTAAAGCTACCGATGGTTTCCTCCCGAATAATATTTTTACCCTTCGCGTACTTATCAACGTTTGTGCAGTCGCCCGATACGGTATATCCCCATTGCAAAACTTTTTCCACTGGCTGGGCGAGCACTATTTCACCCTCTTTGAGAATAATGATCTCTTCCAAAATGCTGGAGATTTCTTCAATTAAGTGCGTGGATATGACGATCGTTTTCGGTTGCTCACTGTAATTGGCAATGAGTTCGCGGTAAAAGAGCTCTCGGTTGTTTGCATCAAGCCCTAAGACTGGCTCATCAAATAAAATCACCGCTACACCTGAAGCTAGACCAAGTATTAATTTTAGAATAGAACTATAGCCGGTTGAAAGATCTTTAATTTTTTTATGGGTATCAAGTTTAAACTTAACAGCCAGCTCTTCAGCATATTTCAGATTAAAGTTAGGATAAAACGCCTTTGTCCATTTAATTGCGTCCTTCACTTTCATAGCCACTGGATAGATGTTCTTTTCACCCATACAGAAAATTTTAACCTGAGCATGATCATTTTCCACCGCAGTCTCACCATCAATCAAGACGTCACCAGAACTTGCGAAAAGTTTGTTCGTTATAATGTTTAATAGCGTCGTTTTCCCAGAGCCGTTTCTACCCAGCAGCCCATAAATTTTATTGGGCTCAAGCGTTACAGAGACATTTTTCAGGGCAACTGTTTTACTGAAAGATTTAGATACATTGAGGATCTCAATCGTGCTCATCTTGGGCACCCCTTTCTATTAAGGCAATAATTTCAGCTTTGGTAATGTTCAAATTTTGAGCTTCCTTTAAAAGCGATAGTATATAACTTTCATAGAAAGAGTTCTTCCGCTTTGCCACTATTTTTTCTCTGGCGCCTGTGTTAACAAACATGCCAATGCCACGTTTTTTATAGATGATGCCTTCGTCCACCAGCAGATTTACGCCTCGGTTGGCGGTCGCTGGATTTATTTTAAACGTAATGGCAACCTCTGTGGTAGAGGGGATTTGCGTCTCTTCCTCAAAGATTCCTTTGAGTATATTATCTTCAAGTTGTTCGGAGAATTGAAGGAAAAGGGGCTTTTCACCCTTCAACGTTAACTGCACTTCATCACCGCCTTTACTCGTAATGTTCATAGGTGAATTACTGAATGATTCATTCTGTTGGTTGGTTATCTGGTTAGTCGCTCATTGGGTTAGTTGCTTATTCGGTTAGTTACTTATGCAACTAACTATAAGCTAAAAAAAATTACATGTCAATGCTTACTGGTCCAAAAACTACAGCAGGTTATTCGCTCACCCCTGGAGGGAGATTGGAAATAATAAAAATTTCATAACTTTAAATCCGGTTTTTTCCAAGACACCATGAATTGAGCGTTGAAAACACAAGTTCGTTCTAGATTTATCCCATGCTCGTATATTTAAATAACCAGATGAATACTCAGAGAAAGATATGTGACAAGAGGGAGAGGAAAACTTGAGCGATATAGCAATGCTGGTGGTGAGTTTAGGGGTCATTTTAATCGGAGCGGAAGCGTTTACCAATGGGATTGAGTGGTTAGGGAAAAGGTTAAAGCTCGGAGACGGAGCCGTTGGGAGTATTCTTGCAGCCGTTGGCACGGCCTTGCCGGAAACCATGATCCCCATTATAGCGATCTTTGGCATCGGGAAGGAAACACAAGGCGCAGAGATAGGCATTGGAGCTATTCTTGGTGCACCCTTTATGTTAGCGACACTTGCTTTCTTTATTACGGGGCTTGCAGCACTATTTTTTCGTCGCAATAATCGCCCGTTGTTCTTGGACACCAAAGTCGTCCATCGGGATTTGAAGTTTTTCCTAATCGTCTATACTATGGCAATATTTGCATCCTTTTTGCCCACTCAAGAACTCAAGAATGGTGTGGCTTGGGCCTTAGTAGCGGCCTATGCATTGTACGTTATCCTGATATTGCGGGACAGCAAGGATTCGTGTCAACACGAAAAACTACCACCGCTCTACCTAGCAAGGCAGAGCCACGAGCCGTCTTTGGTTAAAATTATTGGACAAATAACAATAGCCTTAATCGCCATTGTCGTTGGTGCAAATTTATTTGTGAGTGCTGTACAGCCCATCGCCATAGCGTTTGGTATTCCTGTGTTTGTGCTGTCTCTAATTATTACACCAATTGCCACAGAGCTGCCAGAGAAGTTTAATAGCGTTATTTGGATTAGTCGAGGTAAAGACACGTTAGCCATGGGTAACCTGACGGGAGCCATGGTGTTCCAAAGTTCTATCATTACGGCGATTGGGATAGCACTTACGCCGTGGGAGCTGGATACCTTGGCACTGACCAGCGCAGTCCTTGCTTTAGGTGCTGCCTTAATCCCTTACATGTCCTTGCGTCGCACAGGCGAGATTCGCCCAACAACCCTCTTAATTGGCGGCGTCTTCTACTTCCTATTCATGGTAACAGTTTATCGAACTCTGATCCTTTAAACTCGGCAATGAGCATGCCAGTTAAGACGAGACCTGCACCTAGTAGACCTCTAGGGGTTAAAATCTCACCCGCAAAGAAAAAGGCGGAGAACGCAGCAAAAACGGGTTCCATAGTGAAGATCAGCGCAGTATGGGTGGGGCTTGTGAACTGTTGCATTTTGCTTTGAATATAGAAAGCCATTGAAGTTGCAGGAATAGCGGTGACGAGTAAGGCGACCCAGACATTGGTACTAAAGTTCATGATAGGTTGAGGTAAAAATAGTGAGGAAATACCGCTTAAAACACTGACCGTTAAAATTTGCACGCTCGCTAATACAGTAGCATTACTATGAGGGGCATACCGCCCAACGAAGTAAATATGTAAGGCAAAGCTTAGGGCGCAGATCAGTACCATAAGGTCACCTTTGTTAAGGTGTAATCGATCCCCTAAAGTGAGGAACCCAAGGCCTACAAGAGCGCAAAGAACACCCGCGATTAAGCCGGGTCTTGGTAGCCTTCGTGTGGTTATGGCGACTAAAACTGGAACAAAAACAACGGAGAGTCCGGTGATGAAACCAGCGTTGGAAGAGGTTGTATATTGGAGGCCGACGGTTTGCCAAGCGTAACCAGAGAATAGAAACACCCCTAAGGCCATTCCTTTGAGAAGAGCTATTTTGGAGATATGGGCCTTTTGGAAGTAGAGCAAAGGCAACAAACTGAGGAAGGCAAGGGCGAAGCGTATAGCTAGGAAGGGAAGCGGTGGCAGATCTTCAATAGCCCATTTTACAACGACAAAGGTTGAACCCCAAACGAGGGCAACCAGGAGTAATGAAAAATCAGCCCAATGACTGCGGTTTAGTTTCAACGAGCTCACTCCTATTATTAAATCTCACATTAGTAATTAGATATTTCAAAGGTATGTAAATAAAAAGTAAGACCGTTGCATGGTTACGCAACGGTCTTACTAAGTTATACAGAGGTTAAAGCATCGATCACGCAGTCTCTAGTATAACGGAATAAATCCCAACTGAAAAGATATTTTTATCAACCTTTTCCTCCATCATGGGGACCTGGATAGATTGGCAGAACTTCCGGAGCCTCTACTGGGCTAAAGATCGGTGGTGGGGAACAGGGTGGCAGAATTGGGCAAGGCGGGCATTCGCCACAGTATTGCGCCTTCGCTTCACAGAAAAGATGATAGTGGCGTTCTTCATCACAAGCAATTTCCATCAAAATGGCTTGAATTTCTGGAATCTGAATTTTTTCAGCGAGTTCCAGATACTTTTGGTGATCTCGATACTCGTCAGCAACGTTCATGTCAAGAATACAACAAAGGTCACTGGTGTAATCGACAAAACGTGATCTCCAATCAACCCATTTTCCATTCTTCAAGCAGCCGTATTTAGGGTCGGCACCCAAATGGCGTAGACACACGGCTAGTTTTTCCAGATGCCTTATTTCATCATAAGCAATGGGCCTTAACAAAGCATCAAACTCTGGTCGATCTAAAATAACCGCCTGGTAGAGGTAGGTAGTAGCGCCTGTTAATTCCGATTCTTTACCTGCATAGGCTTCGTAAAGCCACATGGCATATGTAAAGTTCGGTTCGCAAAGTTTCTCCATGTGCCCCATATGATCCATTTCTTCACATTCGAATTCAGGTCCAGGTCCACAAGAAGCTTCGACTGGGAGTAGGAGTACCTGACCGACTTCTATGCGATCTGGATGTTTGAGCTGATTGATTTGGATGATTTCTGCCATTTCGACGTTGCAAGCCTTAGCAATTTTGTAAATTGTATCGCCCGAGAGAACAACATATTTTTTGTAATCCATTAAGACTCCTCCTTATCATGCGCTATGCTACACACTATTCACGAAACAGGCGAGATGATAATGGATAATAATGGGGAATAAATAGGCATGTATTGGACAGGTTCCACGTATTTATGGTACGAGGAGAGATAAAAGACTCTGGCAGTTATAAATGAAGAAGGGGGTTGGAAGAAATGGGCTCATCCATCTTAAAGGGAATTACCACGGCCTTGTTAGTCACGGTATTGACCCTTTTTGCAGGAATAGTATGGGTTGTTATGCATCTTGGGGGTCTGACAATATCCCAATTGCTAGATATTGGGTTGTTAGCAAGTTGTCTTATTGGCGGATATCGGGCGGCAAAAGATAGTGGAGAGTGGTTATTAGGTGGGATCGTTGGAGCAGGTTACGTTACCCTGGGGACGCTGTTACTCACGTTTTTTTTACCCGTCCACGCCTGGGGATTTATCCAAGTTCTAATTGAAGGCGCTGTGATCGGTTCCTTGGCAGGTGCGGTCGGGGCAGGAGGATCGATCGGTTCGCTAAAGGGCGCGTGGTCAGGAAATAGATCACGTGTTACACCTAATTATGCGGGTTATGAAACAAATGATCGCGATAGTAGTCAACAGGATTGGAATCAACCAGAGGCACGAAATGATTGGAGAGAGACATCAAGTACTAAAGGCAGTCCAAGAGACGAAGAGAGTGAAGAGGTTCAGTGGTCTTGGGATATGGAAGATGTAGAGGAACCTAAGGATTGGAAAGAGGCAACAATCACCAAAGCAATTGAGAGAAGTGAGAAGGAGCCCGAGGTAGAATGGCCTTGGGACAAGAAACAAGAGGAACCCAGGGATTGGAAAGAGGCTCCAACAGAGCGGATTAAAAGTGTAGAAAAGAACTCGGTGATTAAGTGGCCTTGGAACAGAGAAAAAAAAGAATTAGCCGAGTCAGAACCTAAGTGTGTGGAACCTAGGTATGTGGAACCTAAGTATGTGGAACCGTTGAGAATCAGTGCAAGTGCAAGTAAGGATAAAGTGAGTGGGGATATGCCGTGGTGGGAACAATAGGGGGACTTGCATGACACCGCTCTCCCTCCTACGACTCAGAGCAAACTAGCCATATAAGCTCTTGTCCTGGGTAGCGGGGTTCCCGGCCAACGCGACGTCCTTGTCGCATGGCCGGCAGCTCACGTCCCTGTTCACTGCCCCGTTTCTGGGTCGCTTACATGGAGTTTGCTAGGCTGCTTACGTAGAGACGTCGTGCTTGTGTCACGCAAGTCCCTGGCTTGGAACGGGGAACAGAACGAGAGCGCTGTCATGGATGGACGAGTGTCCCAGTAGCCAAGACTTGAAACACGATGTTTATGATTAGAGCGCCACCAAGGATGGTAAGTCGCCATGATGCCGAGAAGGGACCTTCGCCGTGTGAAAGTGCTCTTGAGTCAAGTTTGATACACTGCTTGATCAAAGGAATTCTCTTTTGTAAGCGCGAAGTTCCCGGCATAGAAGTTGCATGAAGATATGATCAAAATATAGGAGGCAGCCTCAAATTAAAAGTTTGAGGTTGCCTCCTTAAGATATTAATATAAGCTCGAATTTTGGGGAGCTCTGCTACTTTAGCAGGAAATAAAGCCGGTAGAAACAGTTATGTATGAAGTTCAGTTCATGGATACCAATCCAGGAATCAGTTTCTTGCTTATTTATGTTAATGCAACAACCGGAGATATTGTTGGCGGTAAGTATACCTCTGATTAACGACATAATCATTTGATTTCAATTGTGCCTGTGCCTCAACACATTTTTATCCGTTGATATTGAGAATGTATCAACATACTGATATAATATGCATATAATTAAGTGAGAGGTGGTGCATATTATGCCGTCAATTAGACCTAGTTCAGACCTAAGAAATAAATATAACGAGGTATCTGAATTTTGCCATAAGAACTCCGAACCTGTATATATCACTAAAAACGGAAAAGGTGACTTAGCGGTCATGAGTATTGAAACCTTTGAGCGGATCATCGGTAAGTTTGAACTTTATGAACTTCTAAATAAAGGTATCAATGATGTTAGAAATAACAGAGTTTTATCTGCTGAGGATGTATTTAAACAAGTCGAGGGTGCTATTAGCGAATGAAAGAATACAGCGTTTTGATGACACATACTGCGACGGAGGATTTGAAGAACATCGCATCCTACCTTGCTAACCAACGCTGCGAACCATCTGTTGCTAAGAAGCTTGTAGCAAATATCAAAGAAGCAGTGATGAGCCTTCAACAAATGCCAACCAGACATTCGTTGCTGAGTGATGCAAATCTTGCAACTCAAGGGATAAGAAAAATATTGGTTGATAACTATATTGTATTCTACGTTGTTACCGAGAAGGATCATGTAGTGACAATTGTTGGAATTCTTCATAGCAGAAGAGAATGGGTTAATTTGCTCTAGTGATTCAAATTAACGTCATACTGTTGTCAACTAACCCTTACATGGGGACGATTCTGAGTCACTATAAGATATGGTTAGTAAGAAAGGGACAGCGTCAACAAAGTAATCATTGCTTTGTTGACGCTGTCCCTTTTTAAATAGGAATAAAGAAATCGCTACGGCTTGATGCCTTTGCGTGAGTCGTTGCCCTCCTTAACGGCTAGCTAACAGAATAGTCTTCTCAGAGATTTCCACGGGATCCGCATGGATACGCGCAACACCTGAGTCAATAGCGGCTTGCGCCACTGCGGCGGCAACTTTAGGTGCTACACGGGGATCAAAGACTCCCGGGATGATATATTCAGAATTCAGTTCCTCATCAGATATAATTCCCGCGATCGCATAAGCTGCGGCTAGTTTCATTTCTTCGGTAATATCTTTAGCTCGGACATCTAACGCGCCACGGAAAATACCCGGGAAAACCAAGACGTTGTTGACCTGATTAGGATAGTCCGAACGGCCAGTTCCTACAACCGCTGCACCTGCTGCCAGGGCTTCTTCAGGGAATATCTCCGGTGTTGGATTTGCCATAGCAAAAAGGACCGATTTAGAATTCATGGTGGCGACCATTTTTCCAGTCAAAACACCTGGAGCTGAAACCCCAATAAAGACGTCCGCCCCCACCAAGGCATCCGCTAAGGAACCTTTGAGTTTTTCAGAGTTAGTTAGCTCCGCCATCTCTACTTGAGCTGGATTCATCCAAGGTTCGCCCGTGCAAAGCATGCCTGCCCGATCGACCATGATGGAATGTTTCAAACCTGCTTGCAACAGTAATTTGGTAATCGCTATTCCTGCGGAGCCAGCGCCATTCAGCACCAATTTCACTTCATCTAGTTTCTTGTTTACAACCCTTAGACCGTTAAGGAGTGCCGCTAACACAACGATGGCAGTACCATGTTGGTCATCATGGAAAATTGGTATGTCGGTCTCTTTTTTGAGCCGTGCTTCAATCTCAAAACAGCGAGGTGCAGAAATGTCCTCCAGATTTATCCCGCCAAAACTGGGCTCCAAGGCTTTAACCACTTGGATGATTTCCTCAACATTTTTAGTATTTAAACAGATGGGAAACGCATTGACGCCCCCGAATTTCTTAAATAAGACACATTTCCCTTCCATAACAGGCAAAGCCGCTAGGGGACCAATATCACCTAAACCTAAGACCGCAGTACCATCAGAGACCACAGCAACCATATTACCCCGCCCGGTATACTCATAGGCTGCGTCCGGATTCTCAGCAATCACCTTACAAGGTTCCGCAACACCGGGTGTATAAACTAGACTTAAATCGTCAGGCGTATTTAGGGCTGTTGTGCTGACGATTTCAATTTTCCCGATCAATTCTTTATGGAGCTTTAAAGCTCGTTCTTCAATACTACTCATTGTCAGACCTCCTAATTTCTCATATTAGTATGCCTTATATTGCGTCAATAAATCAACTAACTATTTATTCACATTTATGGGACTTGTGTGAACTTGCGTTACAACGTTCACTTACATGCTCTCGCAGATCGGGGACTTGCGTGACACCGCGCTCGGTACATACGACTCAGAGCAAACTAGCCGTGTAAGCTCTTAAAGTGGGAGCGGGGTACCCGCCAGACTCGCCATCCTTGGCTCGGTTGGCGGCAGATCACATCACGTTCACTGCCCCGTGTATGGGGTCGCTTACACGAAGTTTGCTAGGCTGCTTTCGTAAAGACGTCGCGCTAGTGTCACGCAAGTCCCGGGCTTGGAACGGGGAACAGAACTAGAGCGCTGTATGAAAGCGCTCTAGAGTCAAGTTTGATACGCTGCTCATTCAAAGAAGTTCCCTTTTGTAAGCGCGAAGTTCCAGGCTAAGAATGTGCCTGTGATGAGTGAAGGGACCTTTGTTCACCGCCCGTGCAATGGCGTCGCTTACACGGAAGGTTGCTATTCTGCTTCCGCAGAGACGTCGTGCGTGTGTGACACTACGTCCCGGGCTGGGAACGGGAAAAACGATACCTAGGAACGCGAAATACCATTCGACATATTCCATGCTATTCCTCGCATTCCGCCCAGGAGGATCCGCGATCACACGGCGAGAAGCCTTTGCGGTCGTCGTAGCCAAACTCAGCTTTAAACCCGCTTTCATCGGAAGGGAGGAAACAGGACGTTTCCCTCCGGCCCCTGAGACAAGGATGTCGAATGGCCGGGTACCCTTCTCTCCCTCATAACGGGTTAAAGCCCTAGTTCGGCATGACGATCACAGGGCGGAACAAGTGTCTCGCGGACCCTCCGTAGTTTGGCACAACGAAAGCACGGCTGAACATTGGTCTCGCGACTCAAAGTATAATATCAGCCAAACAGCGCAGACTATATCTATTAACCTTGTAGTACTAAATTTGCATACAAAGATGGGGGATTGACCTTATTGTTAGAGTTACTCGTTGTTGCTCTCGCAGCCGTGGGGGCGCTCACGGCTGGAGTCATACTCCTTGGCGTATTATATTTCGTCATGAAGCGATCGTTTAGGACGATCGTCCAACGACTTTTCGGCTTAGTCGTGGAAAGGCTTCTTTCAGACAAGTACCATGAAAACCTTATGGAGTTTTGGAGTGCAGTGCGTCGTACGTCGGTAGAAACGATCCTTGAAATCGGTTTGCGAGCGGAAGAAGGAAAACTTATTCAGCGGCCACTAGGCACGGCAAAACCACTGCCCCACTATGATACTCTCATGTTTGTACCTGCTCAAATGGCGCGGCTTCCCAAGGAAGCAAGTGTTCAGATTGATATGAAGGTAAGCCTTGGACCGAAGGCACAGAAGCCCCTTCAAATCGATATGCCCTTAATGATTTCAGGGATGGGCTATGGAGTGGGTCTCAGTGAAGAGGCTAAAAAAGCGTTAGCAAGTGCGGCAAAACAACTGGGTACGGCCATATGTTCAGGCGAGGGGCCATTTTTGTTAGAGGAACGTCAGGCAGCCGGAAAGTTTACCTGGCAAATCGGTCGGTCCACTTGGGGGCATAGTCCGGAAGGCATTGCTGCGGCAGACATGCTTGAAGTGCAGATGGGTCAGGGAGCACGGATGGGACCCTATACGATTGAACCGGCTTCAGTGGCAGGAAAGGCCCAGCAACTTATGGGAATATCACCGACAGAAACTATCGTTACGGCCGCGGTCATCCCAGGAATTAATACCCCTTGGGACTGGCCGAAGTATGTGGCTGATTTGCGCGTGGAAGCTCCGGGCAAACCAATTGCTATTAAAATTATGGCGACAGGGGCCTTGGAAAGAGATTTGGCCGTATGTTTAGAAGCCGGTTTTGATGTCATTGTCATCGCTGGTGCCCAAGGTGGGGCGAGCGCCGCATCGCCCTTGTTTTGCGATGATATGGGGATTCCCAGTATATTGGCTTTGGCTCGTGCAGAGCGTTTTTTACATGCCCAAGGTGCTCGTAAAGACGTGAGCTTAGTGGTCGCAGGAGGCTATGCTACACCTGGGGAATGCTTAAAAGCCATTGCGCTGGGGGCAGATGCGATCTATTTAGGAACGGTCCCCTTGTTTGCCCTGGTTCATAAACAAATACATAAAGTTATGCCGTGGGAACCGTTAACACGATTGGTTTGGTACGATTCTCCCTATAAGGAAGAACTGGACATCAATTTGGCCGGCCAGAGTGTGTTCAATGTATTTAAATCAATGGCTATGGAGATGGAAGAGGGCGTGCGAGCTCTTGGCAAAACAGCCTTATGTGAAGTTGGACCCAACGATCTTGTTGCGTTGGACGAATGGACGGCTCAGGTAACCGGGGTAAAGAGAGCTTATTGAATATAACGAAAAAAAACGGAGATATGAAGGGGGGTCTACCCGTGGATAAGGATACACTCATTTCTAAGCTGAATTGGTTCTACAGTCTAGAACTCAATCAAGTAGACTTATATAATGCCCAAAGCAAAGCATTTAAGGGTTCTTATAGCGGTTTAGTTTTCGAACGTTGCGCGTTAATTGAACAGAATCATGTGGATAATATTGGGGAAAAAATTGAAAAACTGGGTAGCAAACCGACAACGTTAGGTGATATTATTTCACCGCTTCTGGGAAAGGTCGCGGGGGAGCTTATCGCCATGACAGGACTAGAAGATACACTGGCTATAGATATTATGTTAGAGCAAAAAGCCATGACGGATTATAATCACTTAATTGAGAAACTACAGCAAGATCAATACGGCGATAACGAGCTGATCAAAATATTAGAACATAACTTTGTGGATGAAAATTTGCACACCGAGTGGTTCCGCACCCAAATAATCGCCATGAAACATGACGAGTTCGCGGTCAAGAATTTAAGCGCTGATACTGAAACAAACCCTGAAAAACAAGTCATAAAAGATCTCCCAGCCAATGCCCCCCCATCAGAAGTAGGCTTCGAAGACCGGACATTCCAGATGCCCATGCAATGAAACTTGAACGAATAGACGGGCCAACTTGTTCAAGTTTTGACAATATTTATTATCGTGAGTATAATGTATTAAATGAAATATTCGTTAAAACCCGAAGAATGTAAGGAATAGCGTCAGTGCACCGTTCAGAGAGAGAGGCCATTGCTGGGAGGCCTTTTCGGTAGGAGGCTAAGGTCGTACAGGAGGGGCAGAGGGGAATAAAGTACTCTCTGACGGGAAAGCCCGTTAGCGTTATAACAAGTGCTGGGAGACAACGTTTCTCAGAATAAAGGTGGTACCACGGAAGCTTTTCGTCCTTTTCCAGGGATGAGGGGCTTTTTTTGAGCGCAGGAGTAGGCTTTGTTAGCAACTTTGGCACGCATTCCGAAGCGAGGGTCCGCGAGACACTTGTTCAGCCCTGCGATCGTCGTGCCAAACTAGGGCTTTAACCCGTTATGCATGAGAGTAGGGTACCCGGCCAATTCGAGGGACCAGAGACACGCCTCTCGGCCATGCGATCGTCATGTCAAACTAGGGCTTTAAACCCCTAATGCAAGCGGGCAGGGTACCCGGCCATTCGACATCCTTGTCTCAGGGCCGGCGGAACACGTCCTTGTGTTCCGCCCTGCTTTAGGATAGCGGGTTTTAAAGCCGAGTTTGACTACGACTCACGCATAGGCGTCGGAGCGTGTGATCGTGGTCCATCTGGGCTGGGTATCCAGACATGCTCTTGGGTATAGTAGCGGGTTAAAGGCGAGGCGAGTTTGGCTACGACGACCGCAAAAGCATCACGCCGTGTGATCGCGGTTCCTCTAGTTGGGGAGACGAGAGGTAAGCAATGGAGTGCATAACTTGGGTCTAGGAAAATCGACCGCTGCTCAGGTGCTGCGCCCTATGGTCTAGAACGGATGCCAGCTTGACTCATGTGGGAGGGTTCTCACTAGGAATCGGGACGCTGGATTAGAAAGCACAAGGAAGGCTATGGATAACGTCCTGTCCCGATTCCTAGCCCGGGACTTGCATGACACTAGTGCGACGTCTTTACGAAAGCAGCTTAGCAAACTTCCGTGTAAGCGACCCCAGATACGGGGCAGTGAACGTGATGTGAGCTGCCGCCAACCGAGCCAAGGATGGCGAGTATGGCGGGCACCCCGCTCCCTATTTAGGAGCTTACACGGTTAGTTTTCTTTGCGTCGTAAGCACCGAGCGCGGTGTCATGCAAGTCCCCGGCCCTCGCAACGTCAACATTTAATTTAGTTTGTTACATATTGAAAGGAGTTTGACATATATGCCAGAAAAACTAGAAATGGCTAAGACCTATGACCCAAGTCTAGTGGAGGACAAACTGTATCGCTATTGGGAGGACAATGGTTTCTTCCATGCCAAGATGGATAAAGACAAACAAGCCTTCAGCATCGTCATGCCCCCTCCAAACGTTACCGGAGCACTTCACCTTGGACATGCTATGGACAGCACAATTCAAGATATCTTGACACGTTTTAAACGAATGCAGGGGTACAACACACTCTGGTTACCAGGGACAGACCACGCAGGAATAGCCACCCAAGCTAAAGTAGAAGAGCAGTTAGTTAAAGAAGGCACGAAGCGGGTTGAACTCGGGCGCGAAAAGTTTCTCGAACGGGTTTGGGCTTGGAAAAAAGAGTATGGAGGGCGAATCACACAACAGTTACGTCGACTCGGCGCGTCCTGTGATTGGGAACGAGAGCGTTTCACAATGGACGAAGGCTGTTCCAAATCGGTTCGGGAAGCGTTTGTTCATCTGTATAATAAAGGACTGATTTATCGGGGGAATTACATCATCAATTGGTGCCCCAAATGTCATACCACCATTTCGGACATTGAAGTCGACCACGTCGATAGTGAAGGAAATTTATATCACCTCAGTTACCCCGTAAAAGACAGTAACGAAGCGCTGGTTGTAGCCACCACCCGACCGGAGACCATGTTTGGCGATACGGCCGTGGCAGTGCATCCAGACGATCATCGGTATGCACATTTAATCGGGAAAACAGTCCTCCTTCCCCTTACGAATCGGGAAATACCGATCATTGCAGATGACTATGTCGATCAAGAGCTTGGGACAGGCGCGGTAAAAATCACGCCCGCCCATGACCCGAACGATTTTGAAATTGGACTACGCCATCAATTGCCCCAGATTGTGGTCTTGGATAAAGAAGGTAAGATGAACGAAAATGCGGGCAAATACTCTGGAATGGAGGGTTCTGAAGCACGTATTGCCGTTGTGAAAGACTTAAAAGCCCAAGGAATTCTTCTCAATATTGAACCGCATACCCATGCGGTTGGGCAATGCTATCGTTGCGCCACCGTCATTGAACCCATGGTGAGTAAGCAATGGTTCGTGAAGATGGAGCCTCTAGCGAAGCCGGCGATCGATGTCGTCAAGTCGGGTCGTTTGGGCTTTGTTCCAGACCGGTTTGATAAGATATATCTCGGTTGGATGGAGAACATCCGAGATTGGTGTATATCCAGGCAACTGTGGTGGGGACATCGCATTCCAGTCTGGTATTGCGAGGACTGTAGTCTAGAGATCTGTGCGGATGCTGAGCCAACCACCTGCCCTACCTGCGGATCTAAGCATCTGCAGCAAGACCCTGACGTCTTAGATACGTGGTTTTCTTCCGGACTCTGGCCTTTTTCCACCTTGGGTTGGCCGGAACAAACACCCGAACTGGAGCAGTTCTACCCGACCTCCGTCTTGGTAACTGGCAGGGATATCATTTTCTTCTGGGTTGCCCGCATGATTTTCATGGGCATGGAGTTCCAGAACGAAGTGCCTTTCCCTAAAGTGATGATTCATGGGTTGGTGCTGGATTCCCAAGGCCGGAAAATGAGCAAGTCATTAGGGAACGGCGTGGATCCCATCGAAGTGATTGACCAATACGGAGCAGATACCTTGAGGTTTATGCTGATCACGGGCAATACACAGGGCAATGACCTGCGTTTTCATCCAGAACGGCTCGAGGCAACACGGAATTTCACCAACAAGATTTGGAATGCCTCTCGTTATGTGCTCCTGAATTTAGAAGACTACGTCGCAGGACCGCGAGGCGAACTTGACTTGGCAGATCGCTGGATTCTTAGTCGCTATGCTTCCACCATCAAGAAGGGGACGGAAGCCTTAGACAACTTTGATCTCGGTGAAGGCGGACGCTTACTCTATGAGTTTATCTGGAACGAATTTTGTGATTGGTATATCGAACTCACCAAACCCCGCCTTTATAATAAGGAAAACGTGTTGGCCCGACATACCGCACAATCCGTCTTACTTGAAGTCCTTGAAGGAACTCTGCGGCTCTTGCATCCGTATATGCCGTTTCTCACAGAAGAGATCTGGCAGTCCCTTCCCATGTCAGGCGAAAGCATCATGCTGCAGTCGTGGCCAGAAGTGCCAGCGTATCAAGACACGGTGGCTGAGGACAATATGACGCTGATCATGGACGCCATTAAGGCCATTCGTAATATTCGAGCGGAGATGAAGGTCGCTCCTGGGCAGAAAATAGAAATTCTCATCCTAGCCCCTGACGCACTCCAACGAGAGGTGCTCGAGACCGGAAAGCCAGATATCTTGAAACTGGCGAGTGGGGCCAGTGTAGAATTATTTGAAAGAATGGTAGAAAAACCGACGCAAGCAGCGAGTGCTGTGCTAGAAGGCGTAGAAATCTATCTCCCCCTTAAAGGGCTCATCGATATGGTGAAAGAAGTTGCCCGTGTGGAAAAGGAGATTTCACAAGCTACCTTGGAACAACAGAGCTTGGAAGCAAAACTTAGTAACCCCGGATTCACCAGTAAGGCACCAGCGCAAGTTGTGGCTAAAGAGCGGGAAAGACTCGCGGGCATCGTCACTCGCACTGCAGCCTTAGAAGAACGTCTAAAAGAGCTTAAACTTGACCTTTAACTCGACCTTTGAAGTCTGTTGTATTGGCACGAACCATCGTCTCTTTAGAAATGCCAGAGCTGATTTGGCATGTCGCTTTTGCTAGACTAACCTAAGCGTTTAAGTAACTAAATCACTAAACAATTAGATGACTTAGGGAAGAAAAAAGAACTAGGAGGGGAACTGGGTATGCTCGAGAATAATTTAGAAAAGGACTATCAAGAGAGCTTAGACTACCTCGCCAAGCTGACCACGTTTGGTATGAATTTTGGGTTGGAACGTATTCGGGAACTTCTCAAGCGGTTAGGAAATCCAGAAAAAACCCTCCGTGTGGTCCACGTGGGTGGCACGAACGGTAAGGGGTCAACCACCGTCATGATTGCTTCTATTTTGCAGTCAGCTGGGTACAAAGTTGGCGCCTTCACCTCACCCCATATGCATGACTGGCGCGAGCGTATGGTGATCAACGGCCAGATGATCCCTAAGGATAAGGTCATAGAGGCGATTAGACGCGTGCGCCCGTATTTGGAAGCCATGGTTGCTGAAGGGTTTGAGCATCCGACCGAATTCGAGGTCAGCACTGCGCTAGCGTTCCTCTATTTCTCAGAGGAAAAAGTAGACTTTGCTTTAATTGAAGTGGGACTTGGAGGAGCCATCGATTCGACGAATGTGGTGTCCCCCTTGATCTCTGTACTTACGAATATTGGCATGGATCACATGGACTATTTGGGCAAGGATCTCATCTCCATTGCCAAGGTCAAAGCCGGCATCATTAAACCGCACTCCGTCGTCGTAACGGCCTCTGATGATACGAACGTGATTGACGTGTTTCGTGAACAAGCGATGGCAGTGAACGTTCCACTTTGGTTGGTAGGGGAAGATGTCCGCTGGGAAAGTACACGGACGGGAGAGCTCGAACAGGAATTTAATCTCATAGGCTTGAACGCAACCTATTCGAAGTTGCGCCTGCCCTTAATCGGTTTCCACCAACTTCGCAATGCCGCAACTGCCGTCACTGTTTGTGAACTACTGCAAACTCAGTACGGCGCACAGATCCCTGAAGAGGCTATTTACGCCGGACTACGTGAGGTAAAGTGGCCTGGACGACTAGAACTGCTTTCCCAAAAGCCTAAAATCCTTTTGGACGGCGCTCATAATACGGACGGAGCTCGCGCCCTAACGCAAGCCCTCCCACTTTATACACGGGATCACCTCATCCTTTGTTTAGGGATGTTGGCGGACAAAGAACGAGAAAAAGTCATCAATATGCTCGTGCCTTTAGCCGACGAAATCATTATCACCCGTCCCAATTCACCTCGTGCTGGGGATTGGAGAGCGCTGGGAAGTTTGGCGGGACAATTTGGGCGGCCTGTAACTTGCATTGAAGACCCTAAAGAAGCCGTCATTTTTGCTCTCTCACGACTTAAGGAAAATGACATGCTCTGCGTCACCGGTTCCATCTATATGCTGGCCGATGCTCGTCAAGCCTTGATTGAAATAATAGAACCTTAATGTTCCCTCTAAAGTACCTACTAAGTAACCTCATAAATTTAACCAATACTTAACCAACATGTTACGAACTTTACAAAGTTAACATAGAGTTAACACAATGACCCTAGGATTTGATATAATGTTTCCTGAAATGAGTATCAAGCACTATCATGGAGATTTATGAGAGATTTTAGGGTGGGGGTTATTCTCATGTTTGGTTTAGCACAAAAAGAAGACAAATTTTACCTTCTTTTCAAACAAAGTACCGAAATTATTTCAAAATCTCTTAAAAGGCTTCAGGGGATCATGCAGCAAGATTTTGTATCCGCTGAAGATGCAGCTCAAATGAATCGCTTCGAACATGAAGCGGATAAAATCACCAATCAAATCTTGGAGCGGCTCAATTCCACCTTCATTACGCCGATGGATCGTGAAGATATTTATAAGCTGGCCCAAGTACTCGATGATGTCGTCGACTTCGCGGAAGGCACTGTGGAACGCATGCACCTTTACCGAACAGGTAAACCATCAGTGGGAACCCAGGAGCTAGTCCATCTCGTCGGTTTAGCAGCTGAGCAAATTCAGAACGCCTTTGCTTGTTTGGGGCACATTCATTTTCAAAAAAATACAATTTTGTCAGCCGCTGAAGAGATATATCATCTTGAAAGCGCAGGGGACAAGCTTTACCGTCAAGAAGTAGCCCGTTTGTTCGAATACGAGAAAGACCCGATTGAGGTCATAAAATGGAAAGAGATTCTAGAGAATATTGAAAACATGTTAGATCATTGCGAATCCATCGCCGAACTTCTCAAAAGCGTGGTCTTAAAATATGACTAACATGGGCGTAATGCTGATCATTGTGGTATTTCTAGCCTTGGCATTCGACTACATAAATGGGTTTCATGATACTGCCAACGCCATCGCCACCAGTGTTTCGACAAGGGCCATGACCCCAAGGCGAGCGGTGATTCTTGCCTCCGTATTAAACTTATTGGGTGCTCTGTATAGTACTGGGGTTGCTCAAACCATAGCCAGAGACATAGTTTCACCGAAATTTGCCACTCAAGAAGTCGTGATTGCCGCGTTACTGAGCGCGATTATCTGGAACCTCGTCACCTGGTATTTCGGGATTCCAAGCAGTTCATCGCATGCTATTATTGGTGGAATGGCTGGAGCAGCAGTGGCTAAAGCTGGATTTAGCGTCTTGCATTGGGAAGGGCTAGGGAAAATACTCGCTGCCCTCATTATTTCTCCGATTGCAGGAATCGTTCTGGGCTTCATTATCATGAAGTCAATGTTTTTCATATTTGGTAACTTTTCACCATCACGTGTCAATCATGGCTTTAAAAAGATGCAAGTATTTTCTGCAGGCTTGTTGGCCTTTAACCACGGCTCCAATGATGCTCAAAAGTCGATGGGAATTATCACAATGGCCCTCATCGCTGGAGGCCTACAAGCCCAAACCGACGTTAACCCGCAACTCTGGGTAAAGCTTTGTTG